>ERZ780223.690-NODE-690-length-36591-cov-3.877847_pt1 | contig 36591 bp, 32 predicted proteins | sample MGYA00511016_ERZ780223 | MGnify/ENA primary metagenome ERZ780223 (study PRJEB29588, sample SAMEA2159032) | human gut metagenome | biome: human gut; feature: human-associated habitat; material: faeces | place: Denmark | collected 2008/2010 ... | reverse complement strand
GAGTGTATCCATGAGATGAAGCTGATCGTAGATCTGATCTATCAGTCAGGTTTCGAGGGAATGAGATACTCTATCTCCAACACTGCTGAGTATGGTGATTACATCACAGGTCCTAAGATCATCACAGAGGATACTAAGAAGGCAATGAAGAAGGTTCTGTCAGACATCCAGGATGGTTCTTTCGCAAAAGAGTTCCTGCTTGATATGTCTGATGCAGGTCGTCAGGTTCACTTCAAGGCTATGAGAAAGCTTCACGCTGAGCATCCTTCAGAGAAGGTTGGTAAAGAGATCCGTAAGCTGTATAGCTGGAATAACGAGAGCGACAAGCTTATCAACAACTAATTTGTGTTGTTTCAGAACGAATATACATAAATATAACGGCGGAGAAAGAGCGCTTCCGGCACTTTTTCTCCGCTGTTTTTGCATGAAAGTGATTTTTTGTTCCGCTATTCGAAAAAGTTAAAAATTTGTTTCGGTTTCGGTGATTGACGGAAGTATAGTATCTGTTATAATAAATATATTAGTATGTACATGGTATATAAAGGGACGGAGTATCAGAGATTATTTGCCATGGAGAAAGGGAGGACGATATGGAAGCTTTGATCGGAGGAGTCATCTTACTTGTTGTGATAGTGGTGGCTGTTGTTGTGGGAGCTGTTTCTGCAATTGTTGCAGCAGCGAAGGATACATTAAAGGATGAATGATCGATAGATTTTAAAGGAGGACGATATGGTTCAGGTTGGAGATGTTTCTATTGGAAGTGGTAAGCCGAAGATTTGTGCATCGATTACAGAAACGGACCGGAAATCTATTATTGCGGCGGCAGATATCCTGCTGCAAAAGAGGGTTGATATTATAGAATGGCGCATCGATTATTACAGTGAGGTTTATCATTGGGATATGGTTTTAGAGACATTGCAGCGGTTAAAGATGTCATTATACGGCAGACCGCTTCTTGTTACCTTCCGCACCAAGGCGGAGGGCGGCTGTCAGGAGATAGAGACACCGGAGTACCGTGAGTTGTTAGACAACATTGCTCAGAGTGGTCTTGTCGATATGGTCGATGTAGAGATCTTTAAAGACATAAATTATTCGGATTTGTCGGGAGAGCCGGCGGCGGATGTGAAGGAGAAGTTCGAGAAGCTGAAGAACTGGATCGCTGCCCTGCGTCAGAAGGTGACGGTGGTTGGCTCTTATCATAATTTCAATATGACGCCGGAGGATGATGACCTCGCGGGAAGAATGAAGCTTATCATTGAAAGCGGCGTGGATATTCCGAAGATGGCAGTGATGCCGGAGAACCGCATGGATGTTATGCGGCTGATGATGTTTACGTTGAAGATGACAGAACAGACAGACAAGCCTTTGATCACAATGTCAATGAGCCGGATCGGAAGTATCAGCCGGATTGCGGGAGAGGCATTTGGCTCCGCAGTGACCTTTGGAAGCATCGGACAGGAGAGTGCCCCGGGGCAGTTACCGGTCAATAAGCTGGAGGAGATGCTGGAGATGGTTCATCAGAATTACCAGTAGGCTGAAGGAGAGACCGGAGATGGTTTACCGGAAGATCAGCAGGATTGAGGAGAGACAGAAGATAATTCGCCGGGATTATCAGTAAACGGGAGGATGACAGTGTATCAGTTGACAGAACATGTATTTTTGATTGGCTTCATGGGGGTTGGAAAGACAAGCACGGCACGAAATCTGAGCCGACGGCTTGGCGTGCGCGAGTATGACACGGACCGGCTGATCGTACAGCAGCAGGAAAGGGAGATTTCGGCAATCTTTGCCCAGCAGGGAGAAGAAGCATTCCGGCAGATGGAGACAGACCTTCTCGATGAGCTGAAAAGCTACTCGCCATCGATCATTGCCTGCGGCGGCGGTATGGTTCTGCGCGAGGAGAACGTCCGGAAGATGAAGGAGCAGGGCAAGATCCTGCTGTTATTGGCAGCACCGGAGACGATTTATGAGCATGTCAAGGACAGCACCAACCGTCCGCTGCTTGCCGGAAGGATGAATGTTGGAGCGATCGCAGAGCTGATGGGAGAGAGGGAACCGAGATATCAGGCGGCGGCAGACCTTAAGGTGGAGACGGATGGCATGATCCCGCGAGAGGTTGCGGAGAAGGTGATCGGTATCCTGCGTGAGAATGGGTCTGTGACAGTCTCATAATTTGTTGCGGAGATTTTTGTGGATTTTCTGATATGGAAGATCTTTGTGAAAGAAAATTCAAGCGTTCCGGGAAAAGGACTTGAAAAATACAGGAGTTTCCTGTAAAATATTTATAGGATTGTGCGGTTTTGACCGCCACTACATGAAGGAGGATTTTAAGATGATATCAGCAGGTGATTTTAGAAATGGACTCACGATCGAAGTAGAAGGCAATGTCTTTCAGGTTATCGAGTTCCAGCATGTAAAGCCGGGAAAAGGAGCAGCCTTTGTCCGTACAAAGCTTAAAAATATCAAGAGTGGCGGTGTTGTAGAGCGTACATTCCGTCCGACAGAGAAGTGTCCTCAGGCACACATTGACCGTTCTGAGATGCAGTATCTGTACAGCGATGATATGTTCCATTTCATGAACACAGAGACATATGATCAGATTGATATGACAGCCGATCAGGTTGGCGATGCACTGAAGTTCGTTAAGGAGAACGACATGGTTCAGATGCTTTCCCACAACGGAGAAGTATTCGCTATCGAGCCACCGAACTTTGTAGAGCTTGAGATTACAGAGACAGAGCCTGGCTTCAAGGGCGATACAGCAACAGGTGCCAGCAAGCCGGCTACCGTTGAGACAGGTGCGATCGTTCAGGTTCCGCTTTTCGTAGAGACCGGTGACAGAATCAGCATCGATACTCGTACAGGCGAGTACATGAAGAGAGTTTAATATTATGAATTCGCAACGCAGGCAAGCTTGTTTGCCTGCACAGAATTCATGAACGACAAAATTCAGATGCGAAGCATCTGGATTTTGGAGTTATCATATAGGGCGCAATCCCAAGGAAGTCCAGTATTTCCAAGGGGTTGCGCCCTTTGTGCGAGAACAAACGCAATTTATACTTTTGACACTTACATCATATTATTTTGGCGGCATCTTTAAAATCTTTTTTTCTAACACTTGACAATTATCATATATTGTATTATTGTATTACTCAAGTAATACAATAATACAAAGTTACACAACGATGTATAGATTACTGTGTGATTTCACACCGAAGAATATTTGCAAATATAACAATGGAACGGGAGGTGCGGTATGGATTGGAAATTTACAGAGGATGCTCCGATCTATCAGCAGATTATGAATATCATGAAGCGGCAGATCGCCAGCGGGGAGTTGAAGGCAGGTCAGAAGCTGTCCTCTGTGCGCGAACTTGCGCTGGAAGCAGGAGTCAATCCGAATACCATGCAGAAGGCTCTCGCAGAGCTGGAGAGAGAGGGACTTGTTTACTCGCAGCGGACTGCAGGACGCTTTGTGGCAGAACAGGGGGATATACGTGAGGGGTTACAAGAAGAGTTAATGATGGAATATGTGGATGAATTTTTAGAGAAGATGATGAAGCTTGGCTTCGGTGTGGATGAGGTCATTGATCTGTTGCAGAAGAAAGCAGAAAAGCAGCAGAGGAGACAGATGAGAATGACCGAAAATGAAAGGAGTGAATAGGATGATTCAATGTGAACATGTGAAAAAGAAATATGGAAGAAAAACAGCATTAGCAGATTTTTCGGCAGAATTTGAGACGGGAAAGATTATTGGACTTCTGGGACCGAACGGAAGCGGAAAGACAACATTGATCAAAATACTTGCCGGTCTTCTGACAACGGAAGAAGGAGTTGTGCGGATCGATAAAAAGCCGATCGGTGTGGATACCAAACGGATTGTATCCTATTTGCCGGAGCGGCCATATCTTTCCAGTGCATTTCGGGTGAAGGATATTATCCGGACCTTTGAGGAGTTTTATGAGGATTTTGACAAGAGTGTGGCAGAGCAGATGCTTCAAAGCCTGCACATCGATACGAAGAGCAGGATTGCTTCATTGTCCAAAGGAAATCGGGAGAAGGTGCAGCTTGTTATGGTTATGAGCCGCAGGGCAAAGGTGTATCTGCTGGATGAGCCGATGGGCGGAGTTGATCCGGCGGCGAGAGATTTTATTTTGAAAACGATTCTGAATAATTATAATGAGGAAGCATGTGTACTGATCTCAACGCATCTGATCAGTGATGTGGAGAAGATTCTGGATGAAGTTATTTTTATCAAAGATGGGGAATTGGTACTGCATGAATCGGTCGACCTGATCCGTGAGGAAGAAAAGAAATCCGTCGATGCATTGTTTCGGGAGGTGTTTGCATGTTAGGAAAATTGATCGGTTATGATAACAGGATACAGAGTAAATTTTTTGGTGGTGTCTATGCGGTGATGGGCGTGCTTGCAGGGATTGCTGCGGTGTTAAAAGCGTTGAATGAGCATTTTAACCATGTGATCGTGCTTCAATACGCATATCAGATCGCATGGGTGATCTGCCGGGCGGCAGCCATTGCTGTGATCGTTGGAAGCATCATTTATGTGATCGCGTTGTTCCGGAATAATCTGTTAAAGGACGAAGGTTATTTTATGCATACACTGCCGGTACCGGCATGGCAGCTGTATGTCAGTAAGCTCGTCACAGGAACTGTCTGGATCGTTGTTTCGATTGTGGTAGTTATTCTGGCATATATGCTGGGAAGCCTGGATTTCCATCTTCCGATCCTTGAAATTCTCCGTGACAGTGGCGTGGAAGAATTGAAGATCGTATGGCTGGCAGGAATTGCAATTTTCCTGTCGATTCCGGCGGCGCTGAGTCAGTTTTATGCAAGTTTTTCGATCGGTTATACCTGGGAAGGAAAGGGAAACTCCCGAGATCGTGATATTTTATCGGTGGTGGCATTGATATTTGTTTACATAGCACAGCAGATCGTTGGAATGATCACGCTGGGTCTGTTTATTACATTCCAGTGTGGCAGTATCTTTAAACCACATTTGCTGGAAAGGGTCATAGCAGTACTTAATACGATGGATCATGTGGGAGAAGGGACAAAGTTCAATGAATATCTGTGCCGTTTAATGGGAACAGTATCTGCAGAGACGTTTTTATTATGTGTGGCATTCGGCGTGGTCGCAGTCTGGAGAATGAGTCGTCATCTGAATATGGAATAGATCAGGGATTAGTAATAATTTTTCTCACATGATCATATTGCATCCGGAGAAAATGCATGATATGATAGGAAAGAAGTTAGAAATAACTAACATGCGATATACACATCTAACCCGGGCGGCGTGTGCCGGTGCAGACAGCTATGTTTCCTGAGTGGATGCGGTGTCAGATTTATATCAGGAATATCATTTTGTATTCCGGAGATAATGGATCATGGAGAAAGGAAGGTTAATCAGAATGGCTAAGGTCAATATTATTTATTGGAGTGGTACCGGTAACACGGCAGCTATGGCAGCAGCAATTGCAGAAGGTGCAAAGGAAGCCGGTGCAGAGGCAGAGCTGATCACAGCAGAGACTGCAAGTGCAGACGATGTCAGGGATGCGAAGGCAATCGCACTGGGATGTCCGTCTATGGGAGCAGAGCAGCTTGAGGAGACGATCATGGAGCCTCTGATGGAGGAGCTTGATGGGGCGATCTCCGGCAAGACGGTTGTACTTTTCGGTTCCTACGGATGGGGGAGCGGCGACTGGATGCGTGACTGGGAGGACAGAGTTTCTTCTGACGGAGCACAGGTGTGGAACGGCGAGGGTATCATTGCTAATAACGCACCGGATGATGAGGCGCTCGATGCCTGCAAGACAGCAGGACGTGACCTCGCAGGTTTAGCGTAAGCAGACATAATGAGCCTTTACGGCTTTGTTGAAATCACTTAGAATTGAGTAAAATATATGCCATTTTAGAATCGGAAAAGAAGACTTCGTGCAGGGAGTCTTCTTTTTTTGGAAAGAGACTTGCTTTTTTCATGGAAAGAGAGGATAATAGAAAAGTCTGGGTTTTATGAAATCTGTGTAAAATCCGGAATCCTGTTTGATAATGATGCATATGAAAAGGCGTGCGGACGCAGAAGAGATTCATATGCGAAGTTTGAGATTATGAGGTGAAAGGAATGGATTTTAAAGTAACTATACATCGACTGCTGCTTCGTGAGGAGAAGCTTGATATTGCAGTCAGTGCATCCGGTCCCTGGGACGAAAAGGTGCGGGATCCGAAGATGACTATTGTGTTCAGTAACGGCGAGCAGACGAGACGACTGCCGATTGTAGTCCGTTTTTATCAGAGCGAGAAGGATGGCAGCTTTTATCTGATGGCATCCTATACGTACACACTGAAGTATTTGTTCTATCAGCAGCCGAAGAACCGTCACATTGAGTTCTCTCTGGAGTTAAGCTATGGACATACGGTTCTGGAGAGTGCTCCGTTTACCGTGGATCCGGAGGACGAAAAGGCTCTGGAGCTTCTTGTGCGTGAGACGGCGATCGGTGTGGAAGACTCCGAGGAGGAGAGAGAGACTTATATTGAGTATGAGATGGGATTTTCCGAGGACTCAACAAGGGTTCTTCTGGATGCGAAGCCGGGACAGGACAAGATCTTCCAGCCACATAAAGGACGAAAGATCTTCAATGCTGTTGTTATGTGGATCTGGCATTTTATATTGTTCTGTTTCTCTGTTGTGCTGATCCCGGTATTTTTCGTGGATGCACTTCTGGCGGCGACAGGCTGTCAGGACAAGAACGCAAAGATTCCGGAGAATGGCATTATTTACCTGCTTAAGCATGTCCGTGCCAAGATGGATACCTTCAGCCGTATCCGCATCGGTATTCTGGCTGCCAAGATGTGGATGATGGATGTAGTTAATACGGTGGCACGCCATCTGCCGATCAAGAACAACCGTGTTGTGTTCCTGTCTAACCGCAGGGATGATCTGACCGGTAATTTTGAGTTTGTCAATAAGTATCTCGATCAGGTGCCGGATCTGGACCGCAGATATGTGCTGGACAGTAACGAGGTCAAGCATATGCATCTTGGCAGTCTGATCCGCATGGCATGGTATTTTGGAAATGCGAAGGTAATCCTTGTGGATGACTTCTGCGAGCTGTTTTTCAGAATGCCGCGCAGAAAGGGAACCTATCTGATTCAGTTATGGCATGCCTGTGGTGCATTTAAGACCTTTGGCTGCAGTCGTATGGGACGTCCGGGGGGACAGACGCAGCAGAGTAAGAACCATAGAAATTACGACTATGCGCTGGTAAGCTCACAGAATATTGCGAAGTTCTATGCCGAGGGCTTCGGTATCTCCGAGGACAAGGTGGCAGCTACAGGTATTCCGAGAACGGACGTGTTCTTCGACAAGGCATATAAGGAGAAGGTTACACGCGAGTTCTATGAGAAGTATCCGCAGTTAAAGGATAAGAAGATTGTTTTATTTGCACCGACCTTCCGTGGCAATGGAAAGCTTAGCGGATATTATCCGGTAGACCGTCTGGATGTCAACAAGCTTTATGAGGATCTGGGAGAGGAATATGCGATCATTGTCAAGCATCATCCGTTTGTCAATAACCGCAGCCATATCCGCAAGAAATATAAGGACTATATCATTGATCTGTCCGCTAATTCCGAGTTAAATGATCTGCTTTTCGTGACGGATGTGTTGATCACGGATTATTCTTCGGTAGTATTTGAGGCATCGCTGCTTGACATTCCGATGCTTATGTATGCATATGATCTGGAGCGTTACATTTCTTCCCGGGGGTTCTACTATGAGTACGAGGACATGGCACCGGGCAAGATTGTGCGTACCTACAGCGATCTCGTGACAGCGATCGAACAGCAGGATTTTGAAAATGACAAGCTGCAGGAGTTCAAGAAGAGATTCTTTGATGACCTTGATGGAAGATCTACGGTTCGTGCCGGCGAGCTGATCGTGGAGTGTACAAAGAAATAATATGTAATGATGCAACATCATATAAAAAGGAGTTCCCTGAAGAATTGCCAAGGGAACTCCTTTTTTGTAGGAAAATGCCTGTGATATCCACAAACTACTTCTTTTCTGCGATCATTTTCTGATAGATCTCATCGATCCGGGCGGGATCCAACTTTGTATCAAGGAAAAACTCCACGGCGTAAAGCGCCTGTGCCACAAGCATTTCCAGTCCGGTTACAGCTGTGATGCCAAGGGACTTTGCCTGCGCGGTAAGCTTTGTCTCGAGCGGATTGTAGATTACATCCAGCACAGCATGGCAGTTTGTGAATGGTGTAAGATCCAGCGGGGACGCATCCGTGTTCGGATACATGCCGACCGGTGTCGTGTTGACGATCACCTCTGCATCGGTGTGATGTGCAAGACATTCCTCGTAGGTGATCGTGTCAGGCGTGTCACGGCGGGATACCAGCTTAATGCCGGCGGCATTCAGATGCTTCAAAACGGCAATGACTGCCTTGGCGGCGCCACCGTTGCCAAGTACGAGACATTTGCAGCCCTCAATGCGGATGTTGTGCTTCTCGATCATGTAAAGGAAGCCGGAAAAATCCGTGTTGTGTCCTTCAAGGCGACCGTTCTTGTTGACGATCGTATTGACCGCTCCGATGGAGGCGGCGTTATCGTCCATCGCGTCCAGATAAGGGATGACATCCTGCTTGTAAGGAATCGTCACGTTGATTGCCTTAAAATCGTGCTTTGTCATAAATGCATCAAAGTCCTCTCTGTTGACCGGGCAGAGATCATATGTATAGTCTGCAAGCTGCTCATGGATCTCCTTTGAATAGCTGTGTCCGAGTTTCTCTCCGAGTAATCCGTATTCCATAGTAATTTACATTCCTTTCCTGATCTGTGGGATCTGATAAACATATATAATAATGGGGCAAAAGGTCTTTGGCACCCAATAGATGCACGAACTGCTCCACTGCATCATAGGTTTATTATACGTCATTTCCGGGGGAAACACCAGTGGGAAGTAAAGATCGCCAAACGGAGAAGAATATGGTATGATGCAAGGGACAAAACAGATCGCAGCGGAGCAAGCCGCAGCATCATTATGTGTAATAGAATGAATAAAGCAAAAGGAGAAAATTTATGAGATATCCGAACAGTCTGCCGCAGAATGGAACGATCGGCTGCATCGCGCCGTCCTTTGGCTGTAATATTGAACCATACCGGAGTGCATTTGAGAATGCGCAGAAGACATGGAAAGAGATGGGGTATAAGATTTTAACCGGACCAAACTGCTACGAGGGAAGCGGGATCGGCATCAGTAATACGCCGGAGCTTTGCGCTGCGGAGGTCAATCACTTTTTTGCCGAAGAGGACTGCGATGTGATCCTGTCCTGCGGTGGTGGAGAGCTGATGTGTGAGGTTGTTTCCCATATTGATTTTGAGCGGATCGCCAGAGCAAAGGCAAAGTGGTTTATGGGATTTTCGGATAATACAAACCTGACCTTCCTGCTGCCCACGCTGTGCGATACGGCAGCGATCTACGGACCGTGCGCACCGGCATTCGGTATGCGAGAATGGCATCCGGCATTAAATGATGCCTGGGGGATCCTGACCGGAGAGAAAAGGCAGGTGCAGGGTTATCCTTTGTGGGAGAAGGAATCAAAGAAGGACGAGGAGCATCCGCTGGAGCCGTATCATGTTACCGAGAAGAAGACGCTTGTGGTGTGGCAGGAAGGAAAGAGTGCAGCTGAGCTGGAGGAGTTTACCGTGAAGGGGCGTCTGATCGGTGGCTGTCTTGACTGTCTGGACACGCTTGTCGGAACGCGTTTTGACAAGGTGGCAGAGTTTAATGAACGCTATAAAGAGGATGGTATGATCTGGTTTATGGAGGCATGCGACTTAAATACAATGGGAATCCGCCGCGCACTCTGGCAGCTTAAGGAGGCCGGATGGTTTCAGCATGTAAAGGCATTTCTGATCGGCAGACCGCTCTGCTTCGGTGAGGAATTTCTGGGTCTTGACCAGTATCGCGCAGTCTATGATGTCTTAAAGGGATTTAAAGTGCCGGTGATCATGGACGCAGATCTTGGTCATCTGCCACCGTCCATGCCGATCATCAGCGGAGGACTTGCAGAGATTTTCGTGGAGGAAAGAAAGATCGGAAGAGAGCTTGTGATCCAATATTTATAGAAAATTTATAAAATAGAGTTGCAAAGATATTGACGCAGAGAATAAAGAGGAATATACTTCAAAATTGAAATATTTAATTTTGAAGTATATTTTTATGTATAGGAAAATGTTCGTAACGTAGTGTGATGCCGACGGGAATTGCAGAGTAATTCTTGGAGACCAGAGAAAGGAATGTGGAAATGATATGAAAGACTATCTAAGCAAAGCGGAGGATTTTCGGAGATATCTCGAAAAAGCCAGCGAGGGGGTATGCAAAAAATATGAGATTACAATTACAGGACTGCAGATCCTCGGTTTTTTAGGAAAAAATCCCGACCGGAATACGGCAAAGGATATTTGCAGTTTTCGGTTTATCAAGAACAGCATTGCATCCATGACGATCGATAAGCTGGTCACCAAAGGATATATTGTCCGGGAATGCGATACGAAGGACAGGCGGGTGCAGCGGTTAAAGCTCACGAAAAAGGCGAAACCGGTCATTGCGGACAGCTGTGAGATGCACCGGCAGTTTCAGGAGCTGATCTTTGAAGATTTCAGCGAGGAAGAGATTGAACTGTTTTTGTCGATGTTAGACCGCATTTGCGAATCGGTGCGAAGAAGAGTGGAACGCGATAACGAGCAAAGAGAAGAAAAAGGAGAATAATCATGCCAAAATTTAGTGTAAAAAGACCGTACGTGATCCTGGTGGCAGTTGTGATGGTGCTGGTGCTTGGCGGTGTCAGTTTCAGTAAGATGACAACCGATCTGCTGCCGAACATGAATATGCCGTATATGGTAGTGATCACGACATATCCGGGAGCATCCCCGGAGAAGGTGGAATCCGAACTGACGGATGTGATCGAAAACGGCGTTGGCACGGTCAATGGTGTCAAGGAAGTGACGAGCACCTCAAGCGAGAACTACAGTATGGTAATGCTGCAGTTTGAGGATGATACCAATATGGACAGCGCAATGGTCAAGGTGACCTCGGCGGTCAACCAGCTTGATCTGCCGGAGAACGTGAACAATCCGATGGTCATGGAGATTTCCATGGACATGATGGCAACCAAGATGGTCAGCGTTGATTACAAGGGCAAGGAAGGCTATGAACTGACTCAGTATGTGCAGGATAATATCATTCCTGAGTTAGAACGTCAGGACGGCGTGGCAAGCGTTCAGGCATCCGGACTTGTGGAGAAGTCTGTGGAGGTGAAGCTTAATCAGGATAAGATCGATGATGTCAACGGAAAGATCCTGGAAAAGACAGACAGTACATTAAAGGATGCCAAGGCAAAGATTGATGACGCCCAGAAGAAGTTAGACGATGGCAAGAAAAAGCTGCAGGAGCAGAAGGAAAACTTAAATATCCAGCAGACCGATAAGAGCAACGAGTTAGCCAAATACAGCAAGCTGATGGATCAGGCGATGGCAAATAAGGAAGCGTACACCTCACAGGTGACCAGCCTGAAAGCGAGTCAGACAGCATTGAATACAGAGCTTGCCGCTTACCGCAAAAATAAACTGGAGTCTTCCTACAATCAGATCAACAGTTCCTTTGCGGAGGCAAGAAAATCGCTGGAATCAGGAGACGGTTACAAGGCGATTTACGATCAGGTTTATCAGCAGGTACTGATCGTCGCCGTGCAGAATGCGATGGAGCAGAGCGGCAGTAAGACAACCGTAACGGCAGATAATGTAAATCATCTGCTCAGTCAGATGGGAAGCGCGGCGGATGAGATCAAAAAGGCAGCGACCCAGACGGCAGAGACCACAACAAAGCAGCAGGTTGACAAGCAGCTTGAATCGATTCCGACCGATGTGAAAGATGCGCTGGATCATCCGGATAAGCTCAAAGCAATGCAGGACATGATGAAGCAGCAGGGACAGACCGATGCAGCAAAGAATCTGACCAAAAAGAACCTGCAGACCATGTATGAAATTGTTAATACAAGAATCCCGCAGATCAATACAGAACTTGCCAATTTAAAAATCAAGATCAAAACAGCAGAGGCTGTGCTTGCACAGGTAGAGAAGTCGATCAAAAAGGCAGAGGGAAAATATGAGCAGGTCGAAGCCGGAAAGATCACGGCAGCGGCAGCCTTTGGCGCGGCGAATGCGCAGATCGCATCGGCAGAAACTACCTTAGATAACAGCGGCAAGGAGCTTGACAAGGCAAGAAAGTCCTACGAGAAATCCAGAAAAGAAGCCCTTAAAAAGGCAAATCTGGACCAGCTTCTGACACAGGACCAGCTTGCCAACATCCTTAAGGCAGAGAACTTCTCCATGCCGGCCGGCTACATCAGTGAGGATGGAACGCAGTATCTGATCAAGGTTGGTGATGAGTATAATAACATTAAGGAATTGAAAAATACGTTATTAACCAATATCAAAGACATTGGAAATATCCGTCTGAGCGATGTGGCAGATATCACGGTCATTGATAATGCAGAGGATAATTATGCAAAGGTCAACGGCAATGATGCGATTATTCTGAGTGTTTCCAAGTCAAGTACCGCAGGAACATCCTCCGTCTCGAAACGGTGTGGCCAGAAGATCAGGGAGCTTACGAAGGAGGATAAAAATCTTCGTATCGTCAGCCTGATGGATCAGGGTGATTACATCAAGATCATTATTAATTCTGTTTTATCCAATCTGATCTTTGGTGCACTTCTGGCAGTGTTGGTACTGATGCTTTTCCTGAAGGATGTGCGTCCGACGGTTGTTGTGGCATTCAGTATTCCACTCAGTGTGCTGTTTACGATCGTGCTGATGTACTTTACAAATATTACGATGAATATTATTTCACTGTCGGGACTTGCGCTCGGTGTCGGCATGCTTGTGGATAACTCGATCGTTGTCATAGAGAATATTTACCGTCTGCGCAACAAGGGCGTTCCGGCTGCGAGAGCGGCGGTGATGGGAGCAAATCAGGTAGCGGGAGCAATCTTTTCTTCTACACTGACAACAATCTGTGTTTTCCTTCCGATCATCTTTACGGATGGACTGACCCGTTCCATCATGCAGGATATGTGTCTGACGATCGCATACAGCTTATCTGCCAGCCTGATCGTGGCTCTGACGGTAGTACCAAGTATGAGTGCAACTGTTCTTAAGAAGGAAAATACAAAAAAGCACCGTTTCTTTGATGCAGTGATCAACGCTTACGAGAAGGCAGCGCGCTTCTCACTGGCGCACAAGGCAGTTGTACTGATTGGAGCACTTGTGCTTCTGGTATTCTGTGTGCTTCAGGTATTCCGTATGGGAATCGTTATGATGCCGGATATGGCGAGTCAGCAGCTGTCGATCTCCGCGACAATGCCGAAGGAAAACTCCACAAAGGAGGATCATGAGACAGCAGACAAGATTCTTGACATTGTCAGCAGCATAAAAGGCGTGGACACGGTCGGCGGCGTTATGACCTCCGGTGCATCCGTGATGTCTACCGATGACAAGTCCTATACCTTTGAGATTCTTTTGAAGGAAAAATATGCCAAGAAGAACAAGGAGATCGCGGATACGATCGAGAAGAAGCTCAAAAAGCTTTCTCTGAAGGACTATACCGTTTCTGCTTCCAATATGGATATGTCAAGCATGCTTGGCTCCGGATTAAACATTGAGATTTCCGGAAAAGATAACGACAAGCTGCTTGAGATCAGCGAGGATATCATGAAACTCGTTGAGAAGCAGAAGGGCTTTAAGGATGTTACGAATGAGCAGGAGGACGGTGATACCGAGTACGTTGTCACGGTCGATAAGGATAAGGCAATGAAATGCGGTCTTACCGTGGCACAGGTATATCAGGAGCTTGCCTCTGCGCTGACGACAGAGAAGGATTCCACGAAGATCACCGTTGAGGATCAGCAGTATAATGTAAAGATTGTCGATGAGCGTGACGAGCTGGATACCACAAATCTTTCCGACTATGAATTTGAGACAACCTCTATGAACGATCAGGGCAAGGAAGTTGCAAAGACCTATAAGTTGAGCAGATTTGCCAAGATTACAAAGGGCAAGAGTGTTGAAAGTCTTAAGAGAAGAAATCTGGTCAACTATGTATCCGTCACGGCGGATGTGGAGGATGGATATAATGTCACATTGTTGAGCCGTAAGCTGCAGAAAGAGATTTACAAATATGATCTTCCGGCAGGCTATACCATCGATATGGGTGGTGAAACGGAAACGACGAATGAGATGGTCAAGAACATGCTTCTCATGATCACACTGGCGGTCGTATTTATCTATCTGATCATGGTAGCGCAGTTCCAGAGTCTTCTGTCACCGTTTATCGTTATCTTTACGATCCCGCTTGCGTTTACCGGCGGACTTCTGGCACTGCTGATCTCCGGTCAGGAACTGTCCATGATGTCGCTGATGGGATTTCTGGTGCTGTCCGGTGTCGTTGTAAACAACGGTATTGTGTTTGTTGATTATGTCAATCAGCTTCGTCTGGACGGTGTGGATAAGAGAGAGGCACTGATCGAGACCGGAATCACGCGTATGCGTCCGATCCTCATGACGGCATTGACGACCATTCTCGCAATGAGTACAATGGTATTTAGTCACGATACCGGCTCTGACATGAGCCGTGGTATGGCAATCGTTACGATTGGTGGTCTGGCATATGCAACGCTGATGACATTATTTGTTGTACCGGCATTATATGATATTTTCTACCGCAAGAAAGAAATGAAGAGAGTCGATCTTGGAGATGAGGCAACCTTGAGTAACAGTGACGAATAAACTGGAATGAAATGGGGGAGACGATGTCAGAATATAAAATGACAATGCCTCAGGAGGTTGTCAGGATCATAAATACGCTGGAGGAGCATGGATACGAAGCGTACGCAGTCGGTGGCTGCGTGCGGGACGCCATGCTTGGAAGAACGCCGGAGGACTGGGATATCACCACTTCGGCAAAGCCATTGGAGGTCAAAGCGCTGTTTCGCAAAACGATTGATACCGGTTTGCAGCATGGCACGATCACGGTCATGATGAACGGTGAGGGCTATGAGGTCACGACCTACCGGATCGATGGTGAGTACGAGGACGGCAGGCATCCGAAGGAGGTGGCATTTACCACGAACCTGAAGATGGATCTGGAACGTCGTGATTTTACGATCAATGCGATGGCGTACAATGACCGATACGGTCTGGTGGATGAGTTTGACGGTGTCGGGGATCTTAAGAAGGGCATCATACGCTGTGTGGGCGATGCCGGACAGAGGTTTGATGAGGATGCCCTCCGGATGCTGCGGGCAGTCCGTTTTTCCGGACAGCTCGGTTTTGGGATCGAACCTGATACACTGCGTGCCATGGAGGCTCGTATTCAGAACCTTGAAAAGATCAGTGCGGAGAGGATCCGTGTTGAAATGACGAAACTTTTAATTTCTCCGAATCCGGGGACGATCCGGGTGGCATACACCGCCGGTATGACGAAGGTATTTCTGCCGGAACTTGACCGTATGATGACCTGCGAACAGAAAAACCACCATCACTGTTATACGGTGGGCGAGCATTCGATCCATGGAATTGAGCGGATACAGAGTCTTATGGCAGGGGAGAAGCAGAATGAGCTTTCCGGCTATGCCGGTGAGAAGCTCCGAAAGCTCTGTGCGAGTCTTGATAAGAAGCAGTACACAATGCTTGTGCTGACTATGCTTTTGCATGATGTGGCAAAGCCTGCGGTGATGACACTTGATGACAACGGTGAGGGGCATTTCTACGGACACCCGGAAAAGAGTGCGGCGATGGCGCGCTCAATCTTAAAGCGGCTGACCTATGACAATGACACCATCGACACCGTAGTTCGTCTGATCCGTCACCATGATTACCGGATGGAGAACACAATGCGTGCGGTGCGACGGGCGGCATCAAAGATCGGCAGGGACATTATGTGGATGGAATTTGCTGTTCAGTATGCCGATGTGCTGGCGCAGAGTCCGGATACCATTTCAGCAAAGACGGCAAAGCTCGATTCGTGCATGAAAAAGTACGAGGAGATCGAAGAGAAAAATCAGCCGCTCTGTGTCAAGGATCTTGCAGTCAATGGCAGGGATCTGATGCAGGAGGGGATCAAACCGGGGCCACAGCTCGGGAAGCTCCTGCAGGGGCTTTTGGAAACAGTGCTGGAGGAACCGGAGAGAAATACGAAAGAGGAGCTTCTTGTGCTTGTAAAGGAGCTTGAAGACAGCCTGAATGACTGAGAACACGGAAGAACAAAGAGATCCCTGAATATGCAGAACACAGCAGTCTTTGAATAAAACTTGTGAAATGTGCGAAAATGATGTAGAATGGCTCTGTAGGCTCAAAATGAGAAAATATGACAGATAGATTTTAGTTGATGGAGGCGGGTCATGGATTTAAATGTGCAGTTTTACAGGATGTCAAAGCAGATGAAGACACAGCTTTATCTGGATAATCTGACGACAATTTTCAATCCACAGGCACTGTTTGCCGATGGCACCGAGTTTTATCGCTGCCCGGCTGAACCGGATCCTTATGACAGAGTGAGACTGCGTTTGAGATGTGCCAGAGAGAATCTGGACAGTGTAATTCTTGTATTTAATGATGAGCGGATCGAGATGGAGAAGCTCTATAATGACCGGCTTTTTGATTATTATGAGACATTTGTGCAGCTTGGCACGGAGCAGGTGTTCTACTATTTTGAGATTCATTGCGGTCAGATGACATGCTATTACAATAACGTTGGTCTGTGCAATTCGGTGGAGGAGTATTACAATTTTACGATGACACCGGGATTTCATACACCGGACTGGGCGAAGGGTGCCGTTTTTTATCAGATCTATGTGGATCGTTTTTACAACGGCGACCGCAGCAATGATGTGGAGGACGATGAGTATTTTTACATCGGAGAGGGCACCAGCAAGGTGACAGACTGGAATAAGTACCCGGCTGCGATGGGCGTGCGTGAGTTTTACGGCGGAGATATTGCCGGCGTGATGCAGAAGTTAGACTATCTGCAGGAGCTTGGCGTGGAGGTTCTTTACCTGAATCCGATCTTTGTATCGCCGTCCAACCACAAGTATGATATTCAGGATTATGATTATGTAGATCCTCATTTTGGAAGGATCGTAAAGGATGAGGGAGAGGTGCTGCAGAGAGATGAGAATGGCAATCTCAAGGCGGACCCGACCTACCCGAATAAATCAGCCTCCCGCTATATCTGCCGTGTGACAGATAAGGAAAATCTGGAGGCGAGTAATCAGCTTTTCGCTGAGTTTGTAGAGGAAGTACACCGCAGAGGCATGAAGGTCATTCTGGATGGTGTATTTAACCACTGCGGTTCCTTCAATAAGTGGCTGGACCGAGAATGTATTTATGAGAATGCGCCGGGCTATGAGAAGGGTGCTTATGTGGCGGAGGATAGTCCGTACAACACTTTCTTTAAGTTCCGGGAGAGGCAGTGGCCGTACAATCCGCATTATGACGGCTGGTGGGGGCATGATACCCTGCCAAAGCTCAATTACGAGGAGTCACCGTCACTGTTTGAATATATTATGCATGTAGGACGCAAATGGGTGTCGCCGCCGTATAATGTAGACGGCTGGAGACTTGACGTGGCAGCCGATCTCGGACAGTCCGGCGAGTACAATCATTACTTCTGGAAGGAGTTTCGCCGCAACGTCAAGGAGGCGAACCCGGATGCGCTGGTCCTTGCGGAGCATTACGGAGATCCGACCGAGTGGCTCAAGGGAGACGAGTGGGATACTGTGATGAACTACGATGCATTTATGGAGCCACTCACCTGGTTCCTTACCGGTGTGGAGAAGCACAGTGACGAGTATCGTCAGGATCAGCTTGGCAATCCGGATTCCTTCTTTGGCTCCATGCGTCATTTTATGACAAGATTCCATACACAGTCGCTTCTGGTAGCGATGAATGAGCTTTCCAACCACGATCATTCCCGTTTCCTGACGAGAACGAACAGGAAGGTTGGACGAACCGCATATCTCGGACCGGAGGCTGCAGGGGAGGGGATTGATAAGTCGGTCATGCGTCTGGCGGTTATGATTCAGATGACATGGCCGGGAGCACCGACGATCTATTACGGAGATGAAGCGGGACTTTGCGGATGGACAGATCCGGATAACCGCCGTGCATATCCATGGGGCAGCGAGGATCAGGAGCTGATCGATTTCCATAAGGAGATTATCCGGATCCATAAGGATTATCAGGCACTGAAGACCGGATCGATCCTGTTTCTGCATGGTCAGTACAGCTTTATCAGCTACGGACGTTTCGATGAGCAGGATAAGTTTGTAATCGCGATCAACAGTGGAGAGCAGCCGGTATCGATCGATCTGCCGGTATGGCGTCTTGGCATGACTGAGGATAACCGCATGGCGCGCCTGATCAATACAAGCCGGGATGGATTTTCATTGGAGACTGCAATGTACAATATTGAAAACGGCATTCTTCATTTAAATTGTCCGCCGAAATACGGTGTTGTCATTAAGAACTTAGTGTAGACCCGGAACAGACGGTTTCGGATACAGTATTGATATAGAATGGAAGGACGAAAGATGGGCAGAATACGCAATTGGATGCATGGCAAGGGCAGAGGTATTGTCATTGTGGTCATGATCCTGCTGGCATTGTGGATCATTGTGGACTTTTACCGGACAAACCACGAGCAGCCGGAACAGTCGGACAAACCGGTACAGCAGATGGCACCGGTGAAGGATGCTTCCTCGGAGGATGCGCAGGATGCGGATACACGGGAGGATACCGATTCCACTGCGAAACCGGACGATGCAGACAGCACCCCGGATCAGCAGGATGGACAGACGGAGAGCGAGGAGGAGGTCGGAAGAAACACGCAGGATCAGGACTCTTCGGATACTGAGACGACCCGGGAGGATACGAAGGATTCCGGGATGACGACCACCGAGGAGGATGTCGGAGCAGGCAGTGAGGCTTGCCGTACTGAGTAGAGCGGCGGACAGGCTGGAAGATTATGGAATAAAACATACCGGCAATGGGGAGAATAGCAGTGGGAACTGCATCGGTGAATAAGGCTTCTTACATTGCAGAAATTGATATAAATGAGAAAATTTGTCAAAAGCGGCATCCGGCTTTTTAGTAAATGCAAAGATTGATGCAAAAGGATCTGCCAGACGGGCGGATCAGCGGAACGCACGGAAAGTTAGCGGTTGACAATAGTAGCGAAATGAGTATAATTACAGACAGCCCATAGAGTTAGTAGGAAATGTCTTCCTGCAGATACTTTAAATATATGACGATAGAGAATGGAGTGTGTTATTATGAGTAAACTTATTTATTTGGATAATGCAGCGACAACATCGGTCAGACCGGAAGTGTTTGAGGCGATGAAACCATATTATCTGGAGAATTACAGCAATCCTTCCAGTGTATACAGCTTTGCCGGAGAGGCGAAAAAGGCAATGGAAGATGCCAGAAAGGTGATTGCAGATTCTCTTGGCGCAGCAGCAACAGAGATTTATTTTACCGGTGGCGGAAGTGAGTCTGATAACTGGGTGCTCAAAGGTGTGGCAGAGGCATACAGCTCCAAGGGAAAGCACATCATCACCTCCAAGATCGAGCATCATGCGATCCTGCATACCTGTGAGTATCTCGAGAAGCATGGCTACGAGGTGACTTATCTTGATGTGGATGAGAATGGTCTTGTGTCACCGGAAGAGGTCGAGAAGGCGATCCGTCCGGATACGATCCTGATCAGTATTATGTTTGCCAATAATGAGATCGGTACGATCGAACCGATCAAGGAGATCGGAGAGGTTGCACATAAGCATGACATCCTGTTCCATACGGATGCCGTGCAGGCATATGCACATGTACCGATCAATGTACAGGAGATGAATATTGACATGCTCAGTGCGAGCGGTCATAAGTTCCATGGACCGAAGGGAATCGGTTTCCTTTATATGAGCAATAAGGTCAAGATCGGACCACTGATCCATGGTGGTTCCCAGGAGAGATCCCGCCGTGCAGGAACACACAACGTGCCGGGTATCGTAGGTATGGCAAAGGCAGCTGAGCTTGCATTTGCTTCTATGGATGAGACGATGGCGAAGGAGAAGGCACTGAGAGATCATCTGATCGAGAGACTGGAAAAGGAGATTCCTTATTCCCGTCTGAATGGTGACCGTGTAAAACGTCTGCCAAATAACGTAAACTTCTGTTTCCGTTTTATCGAGGGTGAGTCTCTGCTGATCCTTTTGGATCAGAATGGTATCTGTGCATCCAGCGGATCTGCATGTACCTCAGGCTCTTTGGATCCGTCTCATGTGCTTCTGGCAATCGGACTGCCTCATGAGATCGCACACGGTTCACTGCGTCTGACGCTTTCCGAGGATAATACGATGGAAGAGATGGATTTCGTTGCAGATCAGGCCAAGAAGATCGTAGACAGACTGCGCAGCATGTCTCCTCTGTACGATGATTTTGTAAAGAAGCAGAATCAGTAATGATTTTAGAACCCTGTAGACCAGACAAAAGAAAGGGAGATTATCAATGAATTATAGCGAAAAGGTAATGGATCACTTTAATAATCCGAGAAATGTGGGAGAGATTGAGAATGCCAGTGGTGTCGGCACAGTCGGCAATGCAAAATGTGGTGACATCATGCGTATTTATCTGGATATTGATGAAGATACAAAGATCGTAAAGGACTGCAAGTTTAAGACTTTCGGCTGTGGTGCTGCAGTGGCAACCAGCAGTATGGCAACGGAGCTTGTCAAGGGCAAGACGATCTATGAGGCACTCGAGGTAACCAATAAGGCGGTTATGGAGGCTCTTGACGGACTTCCTCCTGTAAAGGTACATTGTTCCCTGCTCGCAGAGGAGGCAATTCATGCCGCTCTCTGGGATTATGCAGAGAAGAATCATATCACGATCGAGGGACTGAAGAAGCCAAAGACAGATATCTCTGACGAGGAGTAATCGACGAGGTGGTTCCGGGGCTGCGGCAATAGCGGCACGGGAGACTGAGACTTCATGCGTGAATGTGATCATATTGTAGAATGACAGACCGGACGGCTGTGTGAGCAGACGTCCGGTTTTGTGTACGTCATTTTCAATCATATAGACGCTGTTTGGAACTGGATATACAGGCACAAATTACTGCTTGCCTGACCCATCGATAGGCATTATACTATAGCTAACAGACCGGTCACCGAGGTGCGTGCGGCGGCTGATCCTGACAGAGATGATTTTGCAGATGAAATGAGGAATAAAGTGGCAGAGAATAACAAAAAGACAGTGGTAGTGGGAATGTCCGGAGGTGTTGATTCCTCTGTGGCAGCTTATTTATTAAAGGAACAGGGATATCATGTGATCGGTGCGACCATGCAGATCTGGCAGCAGGAGGATCGCTGCAGTATTGAGAAGGAAGGCGGCTGCTGCGGCTGGAGTGCCGTGGAGGATGCAAGGCGTGTGGCGCATATGCTGGATATTCCGTATTATGTCATGAACTTTCGGGACGAGTTTCAGGAGAAGGTGATTGATTATTTTGTGAAGGAGTACCGCAGGGGCAGAACGCCGAATCCGTGTATTGCCTGTAACCGCTATGTGAAGTGGGAATCCCTGCTTCACCGCAGCATGGAAATTGGAGCGGATTATATTGCGACCGGTCATTATGCGCGGATCGTGCAGTGTGCCAATGGAAGATATGCAATCGCTCCTTCTGTGACGTCAAGGAAAGATCAAAGCTATGCACTTTACAATCTGACGCAGGAGCAGCTTGCACATACGCTGATGCCGGTCGGAGATTACACGAAGCCGCAGGTGCGGGAGATTGCCGCGAAGATTGGGCTGGAGGTGGCCAATAAACCGGACAGCCAGGAAATCTGTTTTGTGCCGGATCAGGACTATGCAGGTTTTATCGAGCGTGAGACCGGGCAGAAGGAGCTCCCGGGTAACTTTGTGACAGAGGATGGCAGGATTTTGGGACAGCATAAGGGAATCTCGCATTATACCGTGGGACAGCGCAAGGGCTTAAATCTTGCAATGGGGCATCCGGTCTTTGTGACACAGATCCGTCCGGACACCAGAGAGGTCGTGATCGGGGAGGCGCAGGATGTTTTTACGGACCGGCTGACGGCAGACAGGATCAATTATATGGCGGCGGATCATTTTGAAAAGGGACAGATCGTTACAGCCAAGATCCGATATTCCCATGCAGGGGCAAGGTGTGAGATCGAGGAGTGTACAGAGGATCGTATTACGGTTCATTTTCCGGAACCGGTTCGCGCGGTGACACCGGGACAGGCAGTTGTCTTTTATGAAGACGGTGTTGTGCTGGGCGGCGCTACGATCTGTTAAAGGCACAATGTGAAGGGGGCTTTCAATGAAAAAGAATCAATGGAATGGAAAAGCAGCCGGCGTGCTGATGGGAGCACTGGTGGCAGTGCTGGTGTGTGGAATGCCGGGGGCAGACAAAGCGTTTGCCAAAACACAGACACCGCAGGAGGCGGCGGAGAACGTTACACAGGCATGGCAGACTGCCGGCAGTCAGAAGAAGACGAAGACGGTTCAGGTAACGCTGGCATCTTCGAAGCAAAATCTCTGGAAAACATCATCAGCATTTACGGCGGCAGTGAACGCCGCTATATACGACAACGCATATCTGTCCGAAGAATGGGACAGTATGACAACCGAATGGATGAACCTGCGTGTGCGCAAAATAAAGAAAGGCACGAAGGGCTATACGGATGAGGTGACAGGTGTAAAGGTCCGTATGAAGCACAGCAGCGGGAAACTGACATACCGATTTGTGATCAACGGCAGGAACAAAGACACGAAGGAGATGTACCGGGATATCGAAGCCAACAAATACTGTGCGGCTCAGATTCAGAATGCGACGAAGGATATGGATCAGTATAACAGGGCATGGTATGTCAATGAGTGGGTGCAGGCGCATTCCCATTTCGAGGATGGCTATACACCGGGCTGGGCTGCGTTAAAGAACAGAAAAGCACATGGCGTATGTTATGATCTTGCTTATTTTTATGAGCTGGCAGCCTGCTATGCCGGAGTGGAGCATTTTGGACGTGTTTCCAACAGCGGTCATACCTGGAACGTCGTTAAGATTGACGGGACGCGGTATTATATTGATGTATCCCTTTCTGTGGCAGCGGTGCAGAATTATTATGAACTGATGGCAGGTCTCGTCGATTTTCTGAACAATGACACGGCGATGAGCGAGAGAGTATCATTAAGCAAAAATGTAAAGTATGGTGGTCTTCATGGACCGACGATCAGAGTAAGGGACGGCTATTCCAATGAGCTTTGGAACAAGGTGCAGGTGTGGAAAGCGTCTATGCCGGAAGCAGAATGGAAAGCAAAGATCGATTTGTATTATAATTCTGATTTCTGTGTTCTGAAGGGATATGGTCTCACAAGGGAGCAGATATTCTCTGAACCATGGGAAGTGGGAATTGCCCGGTTCGGCATGCAGACGCTAAAGCAGGCAACAGACCTTACAATGCCGTATTCTTACGGAGAAGCGGACAAACCAAAGACCTGGCTGTACGCATGGGTTCGCAAGTAATCCGTGGTTTATATATTTTTAAGAAAGAATCATAAATAGTTTCTTGTTTTTAAGGGGAAAATATGATAGTCTGTTTGCTAACCTGATCAGGCAGGGCACAAGCAAAAGTAAAGGAGGAGTCACATATGCCAATGGGAATGGGTTATGGATATTATTGGGATCCGACATATGTTCTGGTGATCATCGGAGCAGTGATCTGCATGATCGCATCGGCAAATGTCAGTGGCACATACAAAAAATATAACCGGGTGCGCAACAGCAGGAATATGACAGGTGCGCAGGTGGCAGCACAGATCCTGCAGGAGGCGGGACTGAGTCATATCCGGATCGAGCATATCGGCGGAGATCTGACCGATCACTACGATCCTTCGGCAAAGGTTCTTCGTCTGTCGGACAGCGTTTATGGTTCGACATCGATCGCAGCCGCCGGTGTGGCAGCACATGAGTGCGGTCATGCGATCCAGGATAAGGTTAACTATGTACCGATTCGGCTTCGCAATGCAATCGTTCCGGTTGTCAATCTTGGTTCGAAACTTTCCTGGCCGGTGATTATCCTCGGATTGATTCTGGGAAGAGCCGGACTGCTTCAGATCGGTATCTTATTATTTGGACTTACCCTTCTGTTCCAGGTTGTTACACTTCCGGTGGAATTTAATGCCTCCGGTCGTGCACTCAAGATTCTTGATCAGAGAGGTATCCTCGGACATGAGGAGATGCGCGGAGCCAGAAAGGTGCTTGGTGCAGCTGCCATGACTTATGTCACAGCAACGATTGCAACACTGCTGCAGCTGCTGCGTCTGGTTCTTTTGTTTGGAAACCGTTCCGACAGAGACTGAGTCATCCAATAGTAAAAAAATGCACAAACATAAAAAGTTTGTGCATTTTTTTGCGATTTGCGGTACAATAAAATTGTCATGATGCCGGCAGAGCTTACAAGCCGGCAGAACAACAAAAAATTATTATAATGTTTTGGAAAGGATGGAGATGGAATGGCAGAAAACAGATTAATTGGGGATTATCCGGTAATCGGTATTCGTCCGACGATTGATGGACGAAGAGGACCGCTTAAGGTTCGTGAGTCGTTAGAGGCTCAGACGATGGGAATGGCAAAAAATGCAGCAAAGCTTTTTGAGGAGAATCTGCGTTATTCCAATGGAGAGCCGGTAAAGGTAGTGATCGCAGACACAACGATCGGACGTGTTGCAGAGGCAGCAGCCTGTGCAGATAAATTCCGCAGGGAGGGTGTTGATATTACACTTACCGTAACTCCTTGCTGGTGCTACGGATCAGAAACCATGGATATGGATAAGAACACCATCAAAGCAGTATGGGGCTTTAATGGTACAGAGAGACCAGGTGCGGTTTACCTTGCAGCAGTTCTTGCAGCACATGCACAGAAGGGACTTCCTGCATTCGGTATTTACGGAAGAGACGTTCAGGAGGCAGACGCTGAGGAGATTCCTGAAGATGTAAAGGAGAAGCTGCTTCGTTTTGGACGTGCAGCGATCGCCGCAGCAACCATGAGAGGAAAGTCTTATCTGCAGATCGGTGCGGTGACAATGGGGATTGCAGGATCTATCGTGAACTGTGAGTTTATTGAGGAATATCTTGGTATGCGTGTAGAGTCTGTCGATGAGGTTGAGATCATCCGTCGTATGTCAGAGGGCATTTATGATCATGAGGAATTTGAACGGGCATTATCCTGGACAGAGTCCCACTGCAAGGAGGGATGGGATAAGAACCCGGATTTCGTAAAGAGAAACGACGAGCAGAAGCAGCGTGACTGGGAGTTCGTTGTAAAGATGATGTGTATCATCAAGGATCTGATGAATGGTAACAAGAATCTTCCGGAGGGCAGAGAGGAAGAGGCTGTCGGACATAATGCCATCGCAGCAGGCTTCCAGGGTCAGAGACAGTGGACAGACTTCTACCCGAACGGAGATTTCGCAGAGGCACTTTGTAACTCCTCCTTCGATTGGAACGGAGCAAGAGAGCCATACATTCTGGCAACAGAGAACGATACCCTGAACGGACTTGGAATGCTGTTTATGAAGCTGTTGACCGGACGTGCACAGATCTTTGCGGATGTTCGTACATATTGGAGCCCGGATGCCGTTAAGAAAGCAACCGGATATGAATTAGAGGGTATTGCCAAGGAGGCAGGCGGCTTCCTTCATCTGATCAATTCCGGAGCAGCTTGTCTGGATGCCTGCGGAGAGGTTAAGGACGAGAACGGCAACGGTGTGATCAAGCCGTTCTGGGAGATGACCGAGGCAGATCAGAAGGCATGTCTGGAGGCAACCGAGTGGTGTGCAGCCGATAACGGATATTTCCGTGGAGGCGGCTTCTCTTCCAGATATCTGACAAGAGCAGAGATGCCTGCAACCATGATCCGTCTGAATCTGGTGAAAGGACTCGGACCGGTTCTGCAGATCTGTGAGGGTTATACGATCAATCTGCCGGATGAGATTTCCGACAAGATCTGGAAGCGTACCGACTACACATGGCCATGTACCTGGTTCGCTCCACGTGTTACCGGAGAGGGTGCATTTAAGACGGCTTACGATGTTATGAATAACTGGGGTGCTAACCATGGTGCGATCAGCTATGGTCACATCGGTGCTGATCTGATCACACTGGCATCCATTTTAAGAATCCCGGTATGCATGCACAATGTACCGGAGGAGGATATCTTCCGTCCGTCTGCATGGAACGCATTTGGCATGGACAAAGAGGGTCAGGACTATCGTGCCTGCGCAGCATATGGCCCTCTCTACAAATAATACATGTGCGGTGCCGGAAGGGATGCATTGGAATGTATTCGCCGAAAGCAGTGCATTATGTAAAAACTTTGCGTAAAGAATGAAAAGAAGCTGTGAAGACTCCGAAATCATTGTGTTTACAGGGGCGCAGCCGACATAGAATGCGGTCGTTTCTTTTTGACCGTGACATGAAAGTATGGTATACTTATCTGTATGTGGGACAATATGAGAGGTACAGGTGAGTATACCATATTGTTTTGAGTTAATAGGAAACTTGTGAGGAGGTTCATTATGTTTGAACAGGAGATTGAGAGTATTGCAGCAGGCGGAAGTAATGAAGAGATTTATTACAATCTGCTGAATCTGACCAAGAAGGCGATTGACCGGAAGGGACGGATTGAAGGAAAGAAAAAGGTATATTACATATCTGCAGAGTTTCTGATCGGAAAGCTTTTGTCCAACAATCTGATCAATCTGGGACTGTATGACACAGTCAATGAAGCACTGAAAAAGCATGGAAAGACAATGGCAGACATTGAGGAGATCGAGCCGGAGCCATCCCTTGGTAACGGAGGTTTGGGACGTCTGGCAGCGTGCTTCCTGGATTCCATTGCAACACTGGGACTGCCGGGAGACGGTGTTGGTCTCAATTACCACCTTGGCTTATTTAAGCAGGTGTTTGAGAAGAACATGCAGAAGGAGACAGCGAATCCATGGATTCAGGATCAGAGCTGGCTTCGCAGAACGAATGTCGGTTATCCGGTTATTTTTAATAACAAGACGGTACAGTCTGTGATGTATGAAATTGACGTAACCGGCTATGATAATAAGGTCAATACTCTGAAGCTGTTTGATCTGGACAGCGTGGATGATTCCATTGTGCAGGATGACAGCATCTGGTTCAACAAAGAGGAGATTGCAAAGAATCTGACGCTGTTTTTGTATCCGGATGACAGCGATGTGCAGGGACAGATGCTTCGTATTTATCAGCAGTATTTCATGGTCAGCAATGCGGCACAGCTGATTCTGGATGAGGCAGTGGCAAAGGGAAGCAACCTGTATGATCTGCCGGATTATGCGGTTGTTCAGATCAATGATACCCATCCGACAATGGTGATCCCTGAGCTGATCCGTCTTCTGGTCAACCGTGGTATCGAGATGAACGATGCAATTGGTATTGTAACCAGAATGTGCGCATATACCAATCACACGATTCTTGCAGAGGCACTCGAGAAGTGGCCGATGTGGTATCTTGAGAAGGTTGTTCCTCAGCTTGTACCGATCATTAAGATGCTTGATGTAAAGGTAAAGGAGAAGTATTCTGATCCGGGAGTTGCGATCATCGACGAGAATAATACCGTGCATATGGCGCATATCGACATTCATTACAGCAGCAGTGTCAACGGTGTGGCATATCTGCATACAGAGATCTTGAAGAACTCCGAGTTAAAGCCGTTTTATGATCTGTATCCGGAGAAGTTCAACAACAAGACGAACGGTATCACATTCCGCCGCTGGCTGCTTCACTGCAACCACCAGCTGGCGGATTACATTAGCGGCAAGATTGGTCCGGACTTCAAGAAGGACGCATCCAAGCTGGAGGATCTGTTAAAGTATAAAGACGATCAGAAGGTATTGGATGATATTTATGAGATCAAGACAGAGAAGAAGAAGGAGCTTGATGCATACCTGAAGGAGAAGGAGAACGTCGAGATTGACGTAAACTCTGTATTCGATGTACAGGTAAAGCGTCTTCATGAATACAAGCGCCAGCAGATGAACGCATTATACGTGATCCACAAGTATATGGATATCAAGGCAGGCAATAAGCCAAAGACACCGGTTACCGTGATCTTTGGAGCCAAGGCAGCACCGGCATACACGATCGCAAAGGATATTATCCATCTGATTCTGTGCCTGTCCGAACTGATCAACAATGATCCGGAGGTAAGCCCGTATCTTAAGGTTGTTATGTTAGAAAACTACAATGTATCTTATGCCGAGAAGGTGATTCCGGCAGCAGATATTTCCGAGCAGATCTCTTTAGCTTCCAAGGAGGCGAGCGGAACCGGCAATATGAAGTTCATGCTCAACGGGGCGATCACTCTTGGTACAGAGGATGGAGCCAATGTTGAGATCCATCAGTTTGTCGGTGATGACAATATTTATATTTTCGGTCAGTCAAGTGAAGAGGTTATCGAGCATTATGCAAAGGCAGATTATAGTGCAGAGTCCATCTATGATGCAGATCCGGAGATCGCAAAGCTTGTTGATTTTATTATCAGCAAGGAGATGTTCGCTGTTGGCAATAAGAAGAGTCTGATCCGTCTGTATATGGAGCTTTTGACAAAGGACTGGTTCATGACACTGCTTGACGTAAAGGAATATATTCAGGTGAAGGAAAAGATGCTTCAGGACTATGCAGATAAGAATGCGTGGGAGAAGAAGATGCTTGTCAATATTGCAAAGGCAGGATTTTTCTCATCCGATCGTACGATCGCGCAGTACAATGAGGATATATGGCATCTGTAGAGGTGAATTATGAATACGGTGCTTACGGCAATCGTATCTCCGGCAGTGGCAGGTATTATGCTGGTTGTTGTACTGGCAGGTGGTTCACTGATGTATCACATAATCCAGAAGAAATATGGATATACACCGGAGAGACAGAAGGAGCTTGACGAGGTGCAGGAAGGTAAGAATTTAAAAGATACACCGCACCCGTCGCGTGAGAAGAAACGTTACTGAGATAAGAGTATCAGACGCACTTTGGGGGCGCAGAATTGGAGGGCAACGTGAAAAGAATCGGTTTTTTGACAAGTGGTGGTGACTGCCAGAGCTTAAATGCAACGATGCGTGGCGTGGCAAAGACATTATATCAGGCGGATCCGGAGGTGGAGATCTATGGTATCCTGGAGGGATACAAGGGATTGATCTACGGCAATCGCCGTAAGCTGGAGCCAAAGGATTTCTCCGGCATTCTGACAGAGGGCGGTACGATCATCGGAACCTCCCGCCAGCCGTTCAAGAAGATGGGCGAGCCGGATGAGAACGGGCTTGATAAAGTAAAAGCTATGTTAGACAATTACAAGAAATGGAAATTGGATTGTCTGGTTATCCTTGGTGGTAACGGTACCCATAAGACAGCGAACCTCCTCAGTGAGAAAGGCTGTAACGTGGTAACGCTTCCAAAGACTATCGACAACGATATCTGGGGAACTGATATCACCTTCGGCTTTCAGAGTGCTGTGAATATCGCAACCAATGCGATCGACTGCATCCATACGACAGCCGCTTCCCACGGACGTGTATTTATCGTTGAGGTTATGGGTCACAAGGTTGGCTGGCTGACACTTCATGCCGGTATTGCCGGTGGAGCAGACATCATTCTTTTGCCGGAGATCCCATATGACATTGATTCTGTGGTCAGGGCTCTGGAGAAAAGAAGTGCGCAGGGTAAGCGGTTCTCGATACTTGCGGTAGCTGAGGGCGCGATCTCCAAGGAGGATGCAGCCTTAAGCAAGAAGGAATTAAAGGCAAAACGAAAGAAGATGGCATATCCGTCGATCTCTTATGAGATCGGTGCCAAGATCCAGGAGAAGACCGGTCAGGAGGTGCGTATTACCGTTCCGGGACATATGCAGCGAGGCGGCGAGCCTTGCCCGTATGACCGCGTGCTTTCCACAAGACTGGGCGCGGCGGCAGCACAGCTTATCATCAAGAAGCAGTATGGTTATATGGTTGGTATTGTCAACGGAGAGACTGTGCCGGTTCCACTTTCTGAAGTGGCAGGTAAACTGAAAATGGTTGATCCGAAGTCATCCATTATTCAGGAGATCAAGGATATGGGCATCTGCTTCGGCGATTAACAGCAGGGGGATTTTATACCATATCTGAAGAGAATTACAAGACTTAATGAAACAGGAGGCGAATATGTCATACACGGCATTATATCGCAAATTTCGACCATCCGGCTTTGATGAGGTTAAAGGACAGGATCAGATCGTGACAACACTCCGCAACCAGATCAAGACAGACCGGATTGGTCATGCCTATCTGTTTTGCGGTACAAGAGGTACCGGTAAGACCTCGGTTGCAAAGATCATGGCAAAGGCAGTCAACTGTGAGTCGCCGGTGGATGGAAGTCCATGCAACCAGTGTGCAATGTGTCAGAAGATCAACAGCCAGACCTCGATGAATGTGATCGAGATTGATGCGGCATCCAACAATGGTGTCGGAAATATCAGGGATATCATTGATGAGGTACAGTATTCGCCGACAGAAGGGCGTTATAAGGTTTATATCATTGACGAGGTGCATATGCTTTCTACAGGAGCATTTAATGCACTCTTAAAGACGCTGGAGGAGCCGCCGGAGTATGTGATCTTTATTCTGGCGACGACAGAGGCACATAAGATTCCGATCACGATCCTTTCCAGGTGCCAGCGGTACAATTTTAAGAGGATCACGATCGATACGATTCAGGCACGTCTGCGGGAGCTGGTCGACAAGGAGCAGCTTGAGGTTGAGGACAAAGCACTGCGCTATATTGCGAAGACAGCGGACGGTTCGCTGCGTGATGCACTCAGTCTGCTGGATCAGTGTATTGCCTTTTATCTGGGGCAGGCTCTGACCTACGATAAAGCACTTGAGGTGCTTGGTGCGGTTGATACCGCCGTGTACAGCAGAATGTTCCGTTATGTGGCACAGTACAATGCTGTCGGCTGTCTGGAGCTTGTCGAGGAGATGATGGTCAGCGGACGTGATCTGACGCAGTTTATCAATGAATTTATCTGGTATCTGCGTAATCTGCTGTTGATCGCAAGCTCCGAGCAGGGCAGTGAGCTTGTGGATGTATCAAGCGAGCAGCTTGTAAGTCTGAAGGAGGAGAGCCTGATGCTTCCGCAGGAGACGCTGATCCGTTATATCCGGATCTTATCGGAATTATCCAATCAGATCCGGTATGCCGTGCAGAAGCGTATTTTGATCGAGGTCGCACTGATTAAGCTTTGTAAGCCGCAGATGGATGAAAAGCAGGATATGACAACGATACTGCAGCGGCTGGATGCCATGGAAAAGCAGCTGGAAAACGGCGTTGTTCATACATCGGCACAGCAGGCAGCAGCTCCGGTGAGGGCAGAGCCGAAGGTGGATGTTCCTAAGATTTACCCGAAGGCAGTGCCGGAGGATATCAAAGAGCTGTTAAAGCAGTGGACGCAGGTGATCGCACAGTGTGGTCCCGTAGAGCGGATCGCTCTTGAGAATGCCAAGAGAACCGTTGGAGAGAACGGAGCACTTGTGCTGCAGTTTGCCGATGCGACGGATGGCGGAATTTTCCAGCAGGATGATGGCAAGCGTCTGGAGGAGCTGAACGTGATCGTTCAGGGAATCCTCGGCAAGGAAGTCGAGATCCAGATCCGCGTTGTCTCCGAGAAGGTGCAGGAGCAGTATGAGGACATTGGTAATATTATCCATTTCGATGGAATAGAAATCGTAGACGAATAGAAAGGCAGGATTTTAATTATGGCAAAAAGAGGTGGATTTCAGGGCGGAATGCCGGGAAATATGAATAATCTGATGAAGCAGGCACAGAGAATGCAGCGTCAGATGGAAGAGAGAACAAAGGAGATGGAAGAGAAGGAGTTCGAGGCATCTGCCGGTGGTGGAGTTGTTACCGTTAAGGTATCCGGCAAAAAGGAAGTGATTTCCGTAAAGCTTTCTGAGGAAGTTGTAGATCCAGACGATATCGAGACACTCGAGGATCTGATCGTGGCAGCAACCAACGAGGCACTTCGTAAGATGGATGAGGAGAATACTCAGATGATGCAGCAGCTCACAGGTGGTCTTGGCGGACTCGGCGGCGGATTGTTTTAATTTGGATTTCAGGACATGTGAATAAGATAGGCAGAAGTACATGAAAGCATAGAAAACCGAAGGGAAAGTGACCAAAATGGATGTATACAGCAGTCAGATTACGACTCTTGTAGAACAATTATCGAGACTGCCGGGAATCGGTGCCAAGTCAGCACAACGTCTGGCATTTCATATACTCAATATGCCGGAGGATCAAGTGGCAAGTCTTTCTCAGGCGATGACAAATGCCAAGAAGAATGTACACTACTGTAAGGAGTGCTGTACATATACCGATCAGGAGCTGTGTCCGATCTGTGCCAGCGATCAGCGGAATCATCGTGTGATCATGGTAGTAGAGAATCCCAGAGATCTGGCAGCCTATGAGAAAACCGGCAAGTTTGACGGTGTTTATCATGTGTTGCATGGGGCAATCTCGCCGATGCTTGGAATCGGACCTGCCGATATCCGGCTGCGCGAGCTGATGGTGCGTCTGCAGAAGGACGTCGATGAGGTGATTGTTGCCACCAACAAGAATCTGGAAGGCGATGCCACGGCGACTTACATTAGTAAGCTGGTGAAACCGACCGGGATCAAGGTCAGCCGGATTGCAAGCGGCGTTCCGGTGGGCGGCGATTTAGAGTATATCGATGAGGTGACGCTTCTGCGGGCTCTGGAGGGAAGGACGGACATGTAATGCGTTCAGGATCCCCTGTGTGATGAAGCCGGCAAGCTCGGCGACCGTCAGAAGCTTTGTTGTCTGCAGCGTCAGATGATTATTGTTTCCCGAATGATTGACAATACCGGTGATGTGGATATCGCCGGCGGCGGGAAGACTGCGGCTGACACCGATACCGGGACGGAGACTGCCGGTGCCAAGTGTGACGAAGCCGATGTGCTCCGGAACACCAAGCGACGCATCGATTGCAATAATAAAAGGATTTGAATAGCGGTTATATATGGAAGAGAGAGTATCTGACAGATTACCGGCATGCACGGTATGACGCAGACTTCCGTATACAGCCGCTTTCTGTTTTTGAGTGCCGTTTCTGCGGTTTCCTGCTGACAGAACGGAGGAAAGCTGCTCGCCAATGATTGGTCCGAGACAATCTCCGGTCGCACGGTCGGAGCCGATACATAGAAAGACGATCGGGCGGTCATAAACCTGAGCAATCATTTGAGAAAGAGCACTGCAGAATTTGTTCTGGCTCTTTGCGGCAGCAGGTGTAAAATAAAGTGTTGTATTTGTCATAGTAATTGTTTCTCCATATATTTGATTTGCGTTGATTGTTATAAGTATGCCCGGCAGAGGAAAAACTAAACCTCCATTTTTCGAACGGCATGTCGAAATGTTTCCTGTGATATCCGAAAACAGCACATTGCTTCGACAGAAAACATCACCGGCAAAGTGCTATAGTTACAACTGAAAAATCCGTAATCAGAACGGATGAAAATCAGGGAAAACGTAGTGAGGTGTAAGGTGATGGAGGAGACAACAAACGGTGCAAAAGAAGAAAAAAATATTTACGAATACAATAAATACCCGAAAAATGTCCGCCAGATAGGTGTCCCACTTCCGGGACAGAAGATATATCTGGAGGACTATGTGATCACTTATCTGAAGCAATGCTTTGTCCATGCGCAGGAGCCGGTGGTTGTTCTTCTGCTAGGAAAGTATGGGGAACAGGAAGCAAAGGAAGCAGTCTTTCTGTATGGAGCGATGGCTCTTGAAGAGGAGAAAATTCTGGAAAAGGGCGGTATCGAACAAGAAACCTGGGATCAGGTGCACCAGAGCATTGCTGAAAATTTTCCGGAGGCGCAGGTGCTCGGATGGGCGTGCGGAGTTCCGATGTGGAGCAGTAATGTGGACAGTCAGGTGCGCCGTCTCCAGAAAAAGGAATTTGCCAGAGAGAACAGGACTTTATTCTTGTGGGATTTAAGCGAGAAGGAAGAAAAAATCTTTCTGTGGCAGAGAAGCATGCTAAAGGAAATGTCCGGCTATTATGTGTATTTTGAAAAAAATCCGCAGATGCAGAATTTTATGCTTGACAGCACAGAACCGGAGAGTATCGACGGAGACTATAAGGATACTGTAACGGTATCGATGCGTCATGTGATAGAGGAAAAGGAGGAGCACAAGAAGAACATGCAGCTTCTGGCATACTGCGGAGCGGTGGCGGCCGGGATCGCCCTGCTGTTCGGTGTACATACGATGTTGGACAGCACGGCACGGATCCGGAAAATGGAACAGACAGTAGATACGCTGACCGAATACGTCGGAAAGCAGCAGGAGGATGTGGCCGCCATGTCGAGACAGGCGCAGAATACCGAGGACACTGTGAAGGAGATTCCGAGACAGAGTGCTGAATCGGTACAGACGACGGATGCATCATCGCGGAGAAAAACAACGGAGCAGGCTGGTGAAGCTGTACAACAGGGACACGAGAATGCAGGGACAGCGCAAAGCGGTGCGGACAAGCAGGATAAGAAAGAAATTGATACAAAGACGAGTCCTGAAAATGGGACAGATCAAAAGCCGACCGGAGCAGGAAAAAGTGCGGCAGGGACGGAAAGCAAGCAGTCAGCCGGCAGCCGTGCAGAGAAAACAAGCATCGGAAGCGGGACGCAGAGCTACATTGTGCGAAAGGGCGATACGCTATCGCAGATCGTCTGGCGGCAGTACCATGATCTTTCCTATGAGAAAAAGATCAAAAAGGCAAACGGTCTGAAGGATGCCGATGCAATTTATGAGGGGCAGTGTATTGTTCTTCCGGATTACAAATAAGATGTCCGGGGAGAGTGCAGAAAATAAAACGGGTGTTGTATATTCGACGAAAGTTATGTAAAATAAGTGGTAGTCCAAGTGGCTATCACTTATTTTAGATTGGAGCAAAATTATGTCTGATGAAATGAATCCGGCAGAGGCAAAGGTTTCCCTGTGGCATAACAGAATGTTCATTGTGATCTGTCTTGCCAGCATTGTTGTGGCAGTGGGAATCTTTATTCTTCTGATCAACGGATATATCAATAAGCAATATACAGAATATGAAGTCCTGAAGGAGACGCAGAGACAGGACGCGGGAACGGAGCGCTATATCAATAATGATGACTCGCTGATCAAGTACAGCAAGGACGGAATCTCAGGTGTGGATATGGAAGGGAAAACACTCTGGACCGGAAGTTACGAAATGAGTAACCCATCAGTTGTGATCAGAGGCGAATATATCCTTGTGGCAGATATTGGTGGCAAGGATGCGGTGATCTACAATGGCAAGCATGAAGCAACAGAGCTGTCGGTAGATTATGAGATCAAGCAGGCGGATGTATCGAAGCAGGGACTCGCAGCACTTTTGTTGGAGGACAGTTCCTCGGATATGATCAATATTTACAATCCCTACGATGTCTCCTCAAAGCTGCTTGTGAAGATTCCGACCAATGTGGATGACGGTTATCCGGTCTGCATGGCGATCTCGCCGGATGGTACGAGCGTGGTTGCTTCCTATATCTGTGTCGTGAACGGGACGGCAGAGAGCCGCGTTGTATTTTATAACTTCTCGGATGTCGGAAAGAATTCCGACTGCATTGTCGGAGCGAAAAATTATCAGAAATCGCTTGTGACGGATGTACATTTTCTGTCGGACGATCAGGTGGTTCTTTTTGCGGACAGCGGCTTTTATATCTGGAAAGGAATGAAGCAGCCCAAGCAGATCGTCCGGAAAAAGGTGCGAAAGAATATCAAGAGTATTTTTTATAATAAGAGCGCGATCGGACTGGTGTTGGATACGGGCAGTAAGAAAACTCCGTATCATATGGACATTTACAATACCAAAGGAAATAAGACTTCATCGTTTGATTTCGCAAACGATTATAATGATATTCAGCTTGATGGGAATGAGATCCTGTTTTATTCCGCAAAGGAATGCGGGGTGTTCCGGCTGAATGGTGTGCTGAGATTTCATGCATCGGTGGAAGAAGGCGTTGATTATTTCTTCCGCGGCAATGGCAGGAATCATTATTACCTGTTTAATGACAGCACGATTCAGGAGATAAAGTTGAAATAAATGATCTGATGATACATGCAACAGACTTCTCCGATTTCTATGTTTGTGACTTCTCTCAGAAATTACAAAAATAGCCGGAAAAGTGCTTGACAAACCCTTCCGGTGGGCATATACTGAACAAGTGCGTGTTTTTCGCGTACTTTTTTGCGTATTTTTATTATGATCACAGGAGGTGAAAATTAATGCCAACATTTAACCAGTTAGTAAGAAAGGGAAGAAAGGTTTCTTCAAAGA
>ERZ780223.689-NODE-689-length-36599-cov-8.036093_pt1 | contig 36599 bp, 35 predicted proteins | sample MGYA00511016_ERZ780223 | MGnify/ENA primary metagenome ERZ780223 (study PRJEB29588, sample SAMEA2159032) | human gut metagenome | biome: human gut; feature: human-associated habitat; material: faeces | place: Denmark | collected 2008/2010 ... | reverse complement strand
TACAAGCTTACTATGCTTTGCTTGAATTCCTCTGTATACTTGGTGTTTTCCATGTGTTTCTCTCCTTTTTTTATTATTATACCATCTTTCGCTTTTTGCTGTCCACTTTTTTAGTATAGCACCAACCTCAAGTCCTTCGTTTCGCTGCTCTGCATCCAATGCATGTTCTGCTGTTGTGAATAAGCAATTGGGCGCAATAAAAACATGATTGCCAAAGTGAACCTTTCCGCCGTCTAATATCTGACAATTATGATTTGCAAAGAAATAGTCGCCTACAGAGGTGTTATATCCATAATCACACCAAAACGGCGTATTGACCGTAACCTGTTCTCCCATAAAACCAAAAATTTGCTTCAAAATCTCACCCTGTGCTTTGCGGTTAGAAGGCGCTATTTGATTAAACCGATGGCACAAATCATTGCATCTGCCTATTTCGTTCAGTAATTCTTCATCATAATTGGCGTTGTATAGATAACCCGCCGCGGCTTTTTCTTTCTCAGTCATTTGTTACCTCCGTAAAATTCTAATTTATAAAGCTGATGCCCAACATTCTGTTTAGCACATTATACCACACCCATATACGAAAAGTCAAGAAAGGAGCGTGATTTTCATGGGTATTTTCACAGGACTTTTCAAGTCCAGAGATAAGCCACAGAACAGTTATGACAGCCCGTCCTACACATATTTCTTCGGACGAGCAAACAGCGGTAAACGTGTAACCGACAGAACAGCCCTGCAGCATATTGCGGTTTATGCCTGCGTGAGAGTTTTGTCAGAGGCTATCGCACAGCTGCCGCTTCATGTGTACAAATACAATGATAAAGGAAAAGAGCGAGTGCCACAGCACCCGCTTTACTTTTTGCTCCACGATCAGCCGAATCCCGAAATGACATCCTTCGTATTCCGAGAAACCTTAATGTCACACTTGCTTATCTACGGCAATGCCTATGCACAGATTATCCGTAACGGCAGAGGGGATGTTTTAGGTCTGTATCCTTTGATGCCGGATAAAATGAAAGTTGACCGTGATGATAAAAACCGCTTAATATATATTTACAGCCGTTACGATGAAGCAAATCCGAATATGAAAGAACAAGGTGACATCGTTCTCTACGCCGACGAAGTACTGCATATTCCCGGACTTGGGTATGACGGTCTGGTCGGATATTCTCCTATTGCTATGGCGAAAAATGCGATCGGACTTGCAGTTGCCTGTGACGAATATGGGGCGTCGTTCTTTGCAAATGGTGCTTCTCCATCTGCTGTGCTGGAGCATCCCGGAGTCATCAAGAATCCGGAGCGTGTACGTGAGGCATGGCAAAGAGCATATTCTGGTTCTAATGCACATCGTACTTGTGTGCTCGAGGAGGGTATGAAATATACACCTATTTCTATTCCGAATAATGAAGCTCAATTTCTGGAAACACGTAAATTTCAGATTGAAGAAATCGCAAGATTATACAGAGTACCTCTCCACATGATTGGTGACCTTGACCATGCTACATTTTCTAACGTGGAACACCTGTCTTTGGATTTCGTAAAATACAGCCTTGACCCCTGGATTGTCCGCTGGGAACAGGGACTGCAAAAGGCACTCCTTTCAGATTCGGAGAAAGGACAGTATTTTATCAAGTTCAATGTGGACGGACTTTTGCGTGGTGACTACGTTTCCCGTATGCAGGGCTATGCTACTGCACGCCAGAACGGCTGGATGTCTGCTAATGATATTCGTGAACTTGAAAACATGAATTTGATTCCTGGCGAAGAAGGTGGAGACCTGTACCTCTGTAACGGCAGCTTTACCAAACTCGCAGATGCAGGTGCATTTGCAAATCAAAATCCAGTAAAGGAGGAAGAAACCGAATGAAGAAATTCTGGAACTTCGTGAAAAACGAAGATACATCAGAAACAGAACTTTACTTTAACGGTCCCATTTCTGATGAAACATGGCTGGGAGACGAAATAACTCCTGCCCTGTTTCGTGATGAACTGTCAAAAGTCAGCGGAGATCTGACTGTCTGGCTGAACAGCCCAGGCGGGGATTGCATTTCTGCAAGTCAGATCTATACCATGCTTCGAAATCATAAAAGCAAAGTGACAGTAAAGATTGACGGTATTGCAGCATCAGCAGCATCTGTTGTAGCCATGGCAGGAGATGAAACACTAATCAGTCCGACAGGCTATCTGATGATTCACAACCCTATGACCTATGCTTCCGGAAACAAGGCAGAGATGGAAAAAGCCATTTCACTTTTAGATGAAATCAAGGAAGGCATTATCAACGCATATGCCCGAAAAACAGGACTGAGCCGAAACAAGATATCCAAACTTATGGATGATGAAACATGGCTGAATGCAGAGAAAGCACAGCAGCTGGGGTTTGCTGACGGTATCCTGTTTTCTGATAAAGACAGAAAGAAATCATCTGTCCCCGAAAAGGAAGAACCTGAACCGGATGAAAAACAGATGTCTATGCTGTATTCACCGATTCGGACTACTGCATCACTGATGCAGAAAATATCCGCTATTACACCGCAATGTGTTCCCATTAACCAGCTGGACAAACGTCTGGCACTTTTGAAAGATTGATTGGAGGAATGAACATGACCATTCAGGAACTGAGAGAATTAAGAGCAAAGGCTTGGGATGATGCAAGAGAATTTCTTGACTCCAAGCGAAACGACAGTGGTCTGCTTTCTGAAGAGGACAGCAAGACATACGATGCTATGGAACAGAAGATTGTCGCATACGGCAAGGAAATTGACCGATTGGAGCGACAGGAAAAGCTTAGTCGAGAGATGAATGCGGCAACATCTGTACCACTTGTGTCTGTACCTGGCGCACATACAGAACAGTCAGAAAAGACCGGCATTGCTTCTGACAGCTATAGCAAAGCATTCTGGAATAATATCCGCAATCGTAATTTCATCGATGTACGAAATGATTTACAGATCGGCACTGATTGGGAGGGTGGTTATCTTTGCCCGAATGAATTTGAAAAGAAGTTAATCGAATCATTGGAAGAAGAGAATATTTTCCGTCAGCTGGCAACAGTGATTCAGACATCTTCCGGTGACCGTAAGATTCCAATCGTGACCAGCAAGGGCGAAGCCGTGTGGATGGACGAGGAAGAAGCCTATTCTCTGTCTGATGACGTTTTCGGACAGGCATCTCTTTCTGCTTACAAAGTTGGTACTGCTATTAAGATTTCGGAAGAGCTCTTGAATGATTCTGCCTTTGACTTGCCTTCGTATATTGCAAAAGAGTTTGCAAGACGTGTGGGAGCAAAGGAAGAAGAGGCATTCTTTGTAGGTGACGGTAAAGGTAAGCCGACCGGTATTTTTGCCGATGCTGGCGGTGCAGAAGACGGAGTGACTACTTCCGGTGCGGCAATTACATTTGATGACATCATGGAACTGTTCTATTCATTAAAATCACCATACCGCAAGAAAGCCGTCTGGGTGATGAATGACACCACGGTCAAGGCACTTCGCAAGCTGAAGGACAACACCGGAAACTATATCTGGAATCCATCTGTACAGGCAGGTGTACCGGATATGATTCTCAACCGCCCGTATTATACTTCCAGCTATGTTCCGACTTTAGAAGCCGGCAGCAAGGCGATTGCATTCGGTGATTTTAAGTACTACTGGATTGGCGACCGTCAGGGCAGAACTTTTAAGCGCCTGAATGAGGTCTTTGCCATGAACGGACAGGTCGGTTTTATTGCAAGTCAGCGTGTAGACGGCAGACTTATTCTTCCGGAGGCAGTAAAAACACTGACCATCAAGGGCACTTCCACAGCAAAGGCATAATGGCAGAAAGGGGCTGGAGTGGGTGGTAACATTACAAGAGGCAAAAAACTATCTTCGTGTGGATCATAGCGAGGATGACAAGTTGATTCAGGACTTACTTCTGACGGCAAAAAAGCTGTGCATGGACGTTGGCAGAATGAGTGAAGAGGATTTTTCGGTAAATGAAGATACGGTGCGGACGGCTGTGCTGTTCGCACTGGGTTATCTTTATGAAAACCGCAATACAGCGGATTATAAAAAGCTGACGCTAACGCTCCGCTCTATCCTTTTTGCACAGCGTGAAGGAGTGATTTAATGGAGATTGGAAACCTGAATCAGCGAATCACTATTTTGGAGCATAATACCAAAATTGACAGCATCGGCAACCATAAGGCACAGTGGGAGGAGCTTTTCTCCTGCTGGGCGGCTGTCAATGTTAAATCCTCATCAGAAACTACAGAGGCAGGTGTGACCAAAGAGGTCAGCTCTCTGGAATTTACTGTGCGGCAGACACCGGATACTATGCGTATCAATTCCACAACACACAAGATTTTATTCCGTGGACTGACCTATGACATCAATTCTGTGATTCCGAATTACAAGTCTATGGACTATATGAAAATTGTTGCAGGTACAAGAAAGGCTGGTGATTGCGATGACTTCTGTTGATGATATGGCATCTGAAATTATGAGAGGCTTACAGGAATATGCAGGTCTTGCAGATACAGAAATGAAAAAGGCAGTCCGAAAGACTGCAACTGAAGTTAGAAAAGAGATATCTTCCAATGCGCCAAAGGACACGGGTGCATACTCAAAAAGCTGGGCAACGAAAAAGGTCCGTGAAAACAGTCATTCACTTGAAATGACGGTGCATTCCAAAAATCGCTATCAGCTTGCACATTTGCTGGAGCATGGTCATGCCAAACGTGGCGGCGGTCGTGTTGCTGCCCGACCGCATATTGCTCCGGCTGAACAGAATGGCGAAGAATTACTGGAGAATCTTATCAGAAAGGCATTATCATGACCTATGAAGAAATCAACGAAATGATGCAGGAAGTCGGACTTCCCTTCGCCTATCATCATTTTGCCGAAGGCGAAAGTCCGAATCCTCCGTTTCTGCTTTTCCTTTCTCCGGGAGAGCATACATTCGGTGCAGACAACCTTATGTACCACAGTTTTAAGCAACTGGATATCGAATTGTACACCGATGGAAAATCCCCGGAAACAGAAGAGCGTGTGGAGGATGTTCTGAAACAGCATCATATTTTTTACAACAAATCTGAGGTATGGATCGAGTCAGAACGACTTTATGAAGTACTTTATGAAACGGAGGTTTGATTTATGGCAAACAAAAAGAACAAGGTAAAGTTTGGTCTGAACAATGTACACTGGGCGAAAATTACCCAGTGGTCGGCTGACGGTACAACACCTGTTTACGCCGATCCGGTCAGGCTGCCCGGTGCAGTTTCCCTTTCTATGGATGCAAACGGTGAGAATGAACCGTTTTATGCAGATAACTGCGTGTATTATGTGATGAACAATAATTCCGGATACGAGGGAGATCTTGAAATTGCTCTGGTCACTACGGAATTTGCGACTGAAATTCTGGGAGAGATTCTGGACAATAACGGCGTGCTGGTAGAGAGAAATGACGCTGAGCCTGCACAGTTTGCCCTCATGTTTGAATTTGAGGGAGATAAGCATAAAATTCGTCACTGTCTGTACTGTTGTTCTGCATCCCGTCCTGCAACAGAAGGACAAACCACAGAAGACAGCAAGGAAGTCAAGACAGAATCCCTGTCTCTGACAGCTGCTGCACTTCCGACAGGACTTGTCAAGTCCAAGACCTGTGAATCGACAGACGAAACCACCTACAACAATTGGTACAAGATGCCGTACAATCCGGATACATCTGTGAAGACCACGGCAACGACTACTACAACTAAATCGTAAGGGGTGATTCTATGGCAATCAAGAAAAATATTCTGGTGGACGGGATAGAAGTACCGTTCAAGGCAAGCGCTGCGGTACCCAGATTGTATCGCCTGAAATTTGGAAGAGACATTTACAAGGATTTTGCTGCACTGCAGAAATCTGTATCTGATGGCGATGCGGATAGCTCTGGTCTGGACATTGAAAGCCTTGAGGTCTTTGAGAATATTGCCTATATTATGGCGAAACACGCTGATCCCGATAGCGTTCCTGCGTCTCCGGATGATTGGCTGGAGCAATTCAACACTTTCAGTATTTACGAGATTTTGCCACAGCTGATAGAACTTTGGGGGCTGAACATCGAAACTCAGGTGGTATCTAAAAAAAACATCGCCCGATTGACAGACCGATGACTACTCCTTTATTTCTCCTGAGATGCAAACAGCTCGGCCTTTCTATGACCGAGCTGGATTTGCTGACTATTGGTTTGATTAACGATATGTTCACGGAACGTGAAAATGATGATTATTCGGGTTGGTCGGAGATGGCTTCACAAAGTGACTTTGACAGTTTCTAAAGTTATTCTGCTACAACAGCATCTGTCATTGTATAACCTTCAAGTGAATTCTCCTTAACCTGAATACAAGCAAAACTAATTGCAGTATCATCCGCAGCAAAGAACTGTCTCTTCGTGGAAGGAGAAACTCTAACCCAGTCACCAGCCTGCAATTCAACAGTTTCATCGTCAAGAACTGCCTTTCCATTGCCAGAAAGAATCACATAAATTTCTTCATTCTGCTTGTGAGAATGGATAAAAGGTACACCTACACCAGCAGGAAGATTGTTGATACTTACCTCAGCACCTGTAAGACCGAGAATATCATGAAGTTCGGTTCTTGCATCCTGTGCTACGCTTGTCTTACTGAAATTACTCATTACGAATACCTCCAAAATTTATATAGTTGTAACCTTATTGATTACAACTATATAGTATCACATATTCGTTGTAATGTCAATTGTTACAACAAGATTTTGTATATATGCACAATTATCAAGCCTATTCATTGTAATTATTGACATTACAACGACATTGTGGTATAATATCAGAAAGAAATTGAAGGAGGTTGAAATCATGCAGTTTTCATCAAGATTGACAATTGCAACACATATTTTATTATGTATAGAGATTTTCAAGAAAGACTACAAGGTCACGTCTAATTTTCTCGCTGGAAGTTTGAATGTAAATCCAGTTATTGTAAGAAATGTTTTAGGTCAATTATCATCCGCAGGAATTGTTGAAATAAAGGCAGGGGTTGGTGGAGCAGATTTGTCAAAATCTCCAGAAGAAGTAACATTGCTTGATATTTTCAAAGCAGTGGAAAAGGAAGAATCTCTGTTCCATTTTCATGAAAATCCAAATCCTGAATGTCCAGTCGGACGGAATGTACACAGTGTAATGGATGCAAAGCTTGATTCCATACAATCGGCAATGGAAAACGAAATGAAAAGTATCACACTAAAGCAGTTAATAGATGATGCGAAAAATAAAATGTAAGAAGTAAGCACCTACTCCGTGAGGTGCTTTTCTTATGCCCAAATGGAGGTGAAATCACAATGGCAAACAGAATCAAGGGCATTACTGTCGAGATTGGCGGTGATACCACCAAGCTTTCCAAAGCGCTGGAAAGCGTCAACAAGAATATCAAGAGTACCCAGACACAGCTGAAAGACGTGGAAAAGCTGCTGAAGCTTGACCCGTCCAATACCGAACTGCTTTCCCAGAAACAGAAGCTGTTAGCCGATGCAGTTTCCTCCACAAAAGAAAAGCTGGAAACACTGAAAACTGCGGCAGAACAGGCAAATACAGCCCTTGCAAACGGCGAAATTTCACAGGAACAATATGATGCTCTCCAGCGTGAAATCATTGAAACGGAACAGGAGCTACGGAATCTACAAACAGAAGCGGATAAAACCAACACAGCATTTGCGAAAATTGGTGCAGCTGGCGAAGTCATGCAGAATGTTGGTGATAAGATCTCCGGTGCAGGTGAAAAACTGCTTCCTGTTACTGGCGGAATTACCGCACTGGGAACCGCTGCTGTTAAAACAGGAGCAGACTTTGATGCTGCCATGAGCAAGGTTGCCGCTGTATCCGGTGCGACTGGTGATGATCTGCAAGCTTTACGAGATAAAGCTCGTGAAATGGGTTCTCAGACAAAATTTTCTGCTTCTGAGGCAGCCGAAGCCATGAACTATATGGCAATGGCAGGCTGGAAAACAGAAGATATGCTTTCTGGTATTGAGGGTGTTATGAATCTTGCGGCGGCCAGCGGTGAAGATCTCGCAACCACCTCTGATATTGTGACGGATGCGTTGACCGCTTTTGGTTTGACTGCTGCCGACAGTGCCCACTTTGCTGATGTTTTGGCGGCAGCATCCAGTAATGCCAATACCAACGTTTCCATGATGGGCGAAACCTTTAAGTACGCTGCTCCGGTTGCAGGTTCTCTTGGCTTTTCCGTAGAAGATACAGCAGAAGCTATTGGTTTGATGGCAAACGCCGGAATCAAGTCCACCCAGGCAGGAACGTCACTGCGTTCTATTATGACTGCCCTTGCAGGTGATGTAAAATTCTGTGGTGAATCCATTGGTGAAGTGGAAATTCAGACCACCAACGCAGACGGCAGTATGCGTGAACTCTCCGATATTTTAGCGGATTGCAGGGTTGCTTTTGCTGGACTTTCTGAATCAGAACAGGCGTCCGCTGCACAAGCTCTTGTGGGAAAGAACGCCATGTCTGGATTCCTTGCATTGATGAATGCCGCACCTGCGGATATTGAAAAGCTATCCGGTGCAATTTCTGACTGTGACGGCACATCCCTTTCCATGGCAGAAACCATGCAGGACAACCTTGCCGGACAGCTGACAATTCTGAAATCTCAGCTAGAAGAACTGGCGATAAGTTTTAGTGACATTCTGATGCCTGCTATTCGTTCCATTGTTTCCCATATCCAAGGATTAGTGGATAAGCTGAATCAACTGGATCCGCAGACAAAAGAAACCATTGTGAAAATTGCTCTGGTAGCAGCGGCTCTGGGACCGCTGCTTATTATCATCGGCAAGACAATCTCCGGTGTTGGAAGTGTCCTCTCCTTGGTATCAAAAGCGCCTGCCGCAATCGGTGCAGTCAAAGGCGGCATTACCGCTGTGACTGGTGCATTGGGCGTTTCTATGGGAACAATTCTTGCTGTTGTTGCGGCAATTGCCGCTCTTGTGGCAGCTTTCATGCACTTATGGAAAACAAATGAGAATTTCAAAAACAATATTCTCGGCATCTGGGAACAAATCAAAAGTACATTTTCCGGTCTGACGCAAGGCATCACCGACCGTATCAATGCGCTTGGATTCAACTTTGAAAGCTTCACCGATATGCTGAAAGCAGCATGGGATGCGTTGTGTAATCTCCTTGCACCTGTGTTTGAGGGCGTATTTCAGAACATTGCAAATATTTTCTCTGAAATCTCTGGCATCATTCTGGGACTGCTGGATGTATTTATTGGTCTGTTTACCGGCAACTGGGATCAGCTGTGGAACGGTGTCAAAGGCATATTTACTTCCATCTGGAACTTTATTGTATCTACCTTTACCAACATTCTGAATACCCTGAAAGGTATTGCAGATGTGGTGCTGGGTTGGTTCGGCACAAGCTGGAACGAGATCTGGACTTCTATCAGGGACTTCTTTGTGAACACCTGGACGAGTATTTCCACGTTTTTTACCGAAATAGTTACGGGTATCCGAGATTTTTTCGTCAACATCTGGACTGGAATCTACACCTTTTTCAGCAATATTATTAATGCCATTTACACAGTGGTTTCCACAGTATTCCAGACCATTTACAACACCATTATGACTGTCTGGAACAGCATTTATGAAACCATTGCACCTCTTCTGGATGCATTCAAGTACCTGTTTGAAACGATATTTCAGGCAATTCACATTATCATCAGCAATGTGATGGACTGGATTCACGAAAAGATTTCTGCCATCTGGAATGCGATTGTTGCCTTTATCACTCCAATTTTAGAGGGCATTAAGACTACTTTTGAAACCATATGGAACGCTACTAAAAGCGTCATTGATACAGTGCTTGGTGCGATTCAGTCCGTGATAACTTCGGTCTGGAATGCGATTTATGGCTTTTTGAGTCCCATTCTGAACAGCATCAAAAGCGTGGTTTCTTCTGTTTGGGATTCTATTTCCAGCAAGATTTCAAGCATCATGAACACCATCAAATCCACGATTTCCAGCATCTGGGACAGCATTAAAAGTGCTGTTTCCACAAAGGTCAGCGGCGTGAAAACTGCCATTCAGGACGGATTTCAGGCGGCGGTTGACTGGATTAAGGGGCTTGCCTCTGATGCGTGGAACTGGGGTGCGGATATTATCAGTGGTATCATTGACGGTATCAAGAGCATGATAAACAATCTGGCAGATACGGTTACTGGCGTTGCAGATACCATTCGTGATTTTCTGCACTTTTCCGTACCGGACAAAGGTCCGTTGACGGATTACGAAAGCTGGATGCCGGACTTTATGAAAGGATTGGCTGAGGGTATCAATAAGAGCAAGAAGTATGTGGAAAAGGCGGTGAATGGCGTTGCTCAGGCAATGCAGCTGTCCATGGATTCTGATTTGAATTACAGCTTGAACGGTATCTCTGGTGCAGTCGTTGGCGGCAGTTCCGGCGGTACGGTCAATAACTACTATAACAACGACAACAGCCGTACAGTGAATCAGACGAATAATAGCCCGAAATCACTGTCACGGCTGGAGATTTATCGGTTGACGAGAAATGCGCTGAATGTATGATCATTTCAAACTTTTTTTATACTTACGATACTTATCTCGAATAAGCGCATAAGAAATAAGATTAGCAATTACATGACCCACCTCTGGATCATCAAGTCTCCATAATTTGTCATTGGTTAACGTACCAAGATAAAATTTTTTTCCATTAACCATCTCTGGACAATGCTTTTCAACAAATGTTCTTAATTCAGAAATTTTTCCACTACCGATATTTCCAATTGCAATTCTGCCATGATGATAAAAATCACATATTTCATCATTTACTTCAAGATTTTCGTCTAAGACTAATTGTAACGCATGATGTGAACTTTCTTCATTATCTATAGCAACACATAATGCAGTACGAATATAATCTTGAGATGTAGATTTGCAATAAGTAGTGATTGCCAACGAAACAATTTCCGTACTTCCATCTACGTCTATTAGAAAAGAACGATATGGACCTGAAAATACGCCGCCTGAGTGATTTCCATAACTTAAAATTCGAACGCCATAATCTTGTATTAGTTTGAACATACCGTAATCGCCTGTTGGCATCTTAACACGATAATCTAAAAAACACTCTAAAAGGTTATAGGCAGGTAAGGCGATTTCTGGAATAGTCATGTCACTAATAAACTCGTCGATTTCTCCTGCTACTACTCTTCTTTTTAACTCTTCAAATGGCATACGTTGAGGATATTCACCCCAATCATACTCTATATATTTTCCACCAAGAATATCACGATATGTCGGTATTTCAGATAGTCTAATATATTGATTACTTTTTTCGTTGTATTTATAGCAATCAGTAGTGTAACCATTGCTCATAATTGCATAGTCTGCACCAATTTCATCACAATAATCAAAAACTTGATTTTGTGTACTTTCAGTTAGTGGAACATCAGGAGCCTTGCATTCCACTATGCATAATGGATATTGATTGCCTGAATCATCATTGCCCTTGATTATTATATCAGCCCGTCTCCTTGAATTAACACCATAATGTGACAAATGATCCTCAACAGAAATTAACTGTTCGGGTACTGAAAGTTTGTCCTTAAGAAAACTGATCCATTTTTGACGGACTGTTTCTTCTGGAGTGATTAAAATCAATCTTTTTCTAATCGGATCAAGATAGCATTTCTTTCCATCTCTCTTGTAAATCTCAGGTAGCTTTTCTTTTTCATAAGAGAAGATCATAGATATTAACCCCCTTTGTCTTGTCTCAAGTATATCATATATTTTGTGATTGGTCAAATACTTAACAGGAGGTGCTACCCATGTTTTATACCCTGATTTTAGAAAACCAATCCGGCGAACAGCTGAACCTGTCAACGACCGCCAACCAATACATGACCTCAAAAATTGACGGACTAAACCCTCCGGCTGGAACAATCAGCACTTCAACTTATTCGGGTATGGATGGCTCGTATCTCAATAATGCCTTTATCGAAAAAAGAAATGTGGTTATCTCCTTTCAGATGCGTGGGATTGATATTGAAAAACGCAGACATCTGCTGTATCGTGTGGTGAAACCGTCCAGATATATCAAGGTTTACTACAAGACTGCCGGAATTGATGTGTACACAGAGGGCTATGTAGAAACCTGTGAAGTCAGCAATTTTGACGCCCTCACAAGCGGACAAATCAGTATCATATGCCCTGATCCATACTGGTACAGCACATCTGCAGTCTATGCCTACTATAGCCAAGTGACTGGAGCATTCCATTTTCCTTTCCCGGAAAGTGATGCTCCTTTTCCTTTGGGTGTTTACAGCACCACAGATAACATCACCATACAGAATGATGGTGATGAAACAGGATTCACGGTTCAGATAGAGGCTTCATCAAGTGAAACCGTGCCGGAAATTGCGGCATATACCCCGACTATCTATAACGCTGATACCGGAGAGTATCTGCAAATTAAGGGAGATATTCTCAAAGGTGATGTCATGACAATCACTACGAAAACAGGCAATAAGACGATTACGCTTACACGCAATGGCGTCGATTACAACATTATCAATCAGCTTGTGTCGGGTTCAACATGGCTTTCTCTGCGTGAAGGCAAAAATACATTTCATGTGCAGGCAGTGCGAGGTGTAAAAAATCTGAAAGTCACATTGATGCACAGAAATGCTTATCTGGGGGTGTAGTATGCAAGTTGAAATTTTCAGTTTAATAGCAAATGAAAAGCAGATTTCCGTTGACCTTGTTGCAGTCTGCGACAGCTTTTCCTCTCTCCTGTGGGACGTGGAATTTTACCAGTGCGGTTCATTTGAAGTGTACATTGCCGCCAATCCGCAGAATGTGGAGTCTTTTCAACTGGGAAGAATTGTTGGCAGAGATGATGATAAGGAGCACTTCGGAATTATTGAATCTGTAAAAATCGAAACTGACGCAGAGGATGGTGATTACCTTACTGTATCGGGCAGATTTCTCACTTGCCTGCTGGAGCGAAGAATTATTTATCCTTCATTTTCATCAAATGATACATACGAGAATATTGTTCGGAGTGTGCTATCACGAAATGCCATTTCTGCCGGAATCCGCAATATACCGGGACTTTCCATGGGAACAGTCAGCGGCAAGTGCTGGCAGGGCAAAACAAGATTACAGGTCAGCTATGATAATCTGATGGAATGGCTGTATACCATCTGTGAAACCATTGGTGGTTCTGCTAATATCCGCATGGACGGCAATACGCTGAAATGCGATTTGTTTGAAGGAACAGACAGGAGTATTCAGCAAAACACGAATCCTCATATTGTTTTCTCGGATTCTTACAATAATCTGTTGACTTTCTCTTACGCTGCTGATTCTTCTGTTCAGAAGAATTTTGCATATGTTTTCGGTTGTGGTGAAGGGAGTGCAAGAAAGCGGACAACATATTATTCCGGTTCAGAGCCAACCTATCTTGACCGCTATGAAGTGTATGTGGACGAGCGAAACACGGCTCAGGAGGAAGATGTCAGTGATGCAGAATATCTGGAGCTATTAAAAGAATCTGGTGCTGAAAACATGATTGCTTCGCAGACGGCATCGGAATCCACAATTGCTGCATTTTCCACTCAATATCAGTACAACAAAGATTACTTTGTCGGTGATTATGTGACGGTGGAACATAAACGATTTGGCTTGATTCAGCCGAAAATACAGCTGATCGGCATGATTGAAAGCTTTGACCAGAATGGTCGGAGTTTCACACCAACATTCAAAGGAGCGTGATTTTATGGCATTTTCATATGGATTTTTCAATGCAAAGAATCTGGACAGAGTGTATACCTCAGAGGATTTCACAAGCTATCTGTCCAGTCTGATTTGTAACGGCATTCTTGATACATATGGTGATAACTTTTCAGTGACCGCGGGCAATAACTTGTCTGTTGTTATCGGAACAGGAAAATCATGGATTGGTGGTCATTATTTCATCAACGATATGGCGTATACCCTTGACCTGCGGCAGTATGTTGATGAATCCCTGAGCCGTTATGTGATTATTGGCATCAGTTGTGATGTGAGCGATTCTGTTCGTGCCTGCAAGCTAGAAGTCAAATCCGGCACTGCAGCAACTTCTCCGTCTGTTCCTACCTTTGAAAATACAGACACGAAAACCTATCTGACACTTGCGTCAGTCCGTTTAAATGGCGGTATCACAAGCATTTCTCAGTCCAATATCAAGGATTACCGCAGTGATGAGAAAAAGTGCGGTTATGTGAAGTGTATTCTTGGAAAGTGCCGTGTCTCTGAAATGCTGCTGAAAATGGAACAGATAGACACCCTTCTTGCCGCTTATAACAAGCAGATTTCCGACTTACAGTATACCGTGGACTTGCTGCAAACAAAAGTCGATGATCTTACAGGTGATATTATAGAAACTGGACAGTGTGGTGAGGATATCTACTATGTACTTTACTCCAACGGAAAACTTCTCCTGCGTGGAACGGGTGCCATGTATGATTATGATTCAGATAATCGTTCTCCGTTCAGAGATAACGAAACAATCAGAAACCTTGTTGTTTCCTCCGACATTACGCATCTCGGAGAGGATGCGTTTATGGATACAGTCAACTTGACAGAAGTATCACTGCCAGACAGTCTGACATCTATCGCAGACAGTGCCTTTATGCAGAGCGATGACCGCATTGGTTATGTGCATGGGCTTACAGATATTAATATTCCGGATAATGTGACCACACTTGGTGGAAGTGTTTTCTGGGGTACGGCGATCACATCTATCACTATTCCTGCAAGTGTCACTGCAATCGGCAAATATCTGTGTCGTGACTGTCTGAATCTGAAAGAAGCACATATAAATGGAACGCAGCTCGGAGCATTTATGTTTACCGGCTGTACGAATCTGAAGACCTTGACCATATCAGCAAAGGTAAAGAGCATTGGTGAATGCGCCTTTACCTATTGCAGCAGTCTTGAAAGTATTAGTTTTTACGGTACTACAAGTCAGTGGGACAGCATTACAAAAGGAAGTAACTGGGACGGACTTTCCGGCATGGATGTCAGCCTTTCCGGACTAAGCAAAATCCAGTGTACAGACGGATATTTTGAGTATGATAATACATCAAAGACGTGGAATGAGGTGAATGATTGATGCTGAAATTTTTAGTCAGACAGCAGAAAATTGAAATTCTGGAGCGTGAGATCATTGCATCCGACCAGATTGCATTTGTCACGCTGAAATTTACATTTGACGGTGACTGGAAGAAGTTTCACAAGGTGGTACAGTTTACGCAGTGCGATGAAACGTATAACAGAGTACTTGGAACGGACGGACTTTCTTGCTTATTGCCTGCAGAACTTCATGCAGGTGCTGTGAAAATGTCTTTGTTCGGTTATGATGCCGAGAATACGGAGGGACTTCGTGCAACGACTGTTCCTGTTACGTTGAATATCCGTCAATCCGGATTTGTAGGAGATGATGACAACAGTCCGATTCCTCCAACTCCTGATTTGTACACGCAGCTTTTGCAGAAAATTAGCGAAAGGAAAAGACGGAAAATCAGCGTACGAAATCGCATTGGAAAATGGATTTGTTGGAACTGAATCAGAGTGGCTGGAAAGCTTGAAAGGTGCAGATGGTAAAGACGGTATCAACGGCAAAGACGGTGTCGATGGTGCACCAGGGCAAGACGGCATTGATGGTCAGCCTGGCAAAGACGGTATTGATGGTCAGAATGGTGCGGATGGTCAAGACGGAGTTAATGGCTCTGACGGCAAATCCGCATACATAATCGCCGTAGAGCATGGATTTACCGGAACAGAAACAGAATGGCTTGCCTCTCTGAAAGGTGCTGACGGAAAAGATGGCGCAGACGGACAACCGGGAAAGGATGCACCGGAAGTTGACCTGTCCAATTATGCTACCAAAGACCAGTTGCAAAAACTTGAAGAAAATGCTGAATACCTGGAAGAACTAATAAAAAGTGCAGTTTCCATTAGCTATACAGTTCTTTTTGAATCCGGCACCGATGCACTTACCACTTATGGCGAGAACATCTACACCTATTACAATGACGGTTACCGTTCTCTTTCAGGTTTTGTGGAAAGCTATCCGCATTTCTGCTGTGCTGAAAATGACTTTGCGCTATACTTCAACCAGACCGATTTCAGCTGGGCAGGAACGGTATTTGTTCTTTGTCTGACACCTGTTGTTCTGACTGCTTCCATGCATCTGATTCTCAGTTATACAGTAGGTGCATCGCAAGATGCAGAATTCTATCTTGTGAGAAAAACTGATAAAACAGGCTCAGAACTTGCTCAGTATATCTATGAGGAAATACAGGCAGGCAATGCAGTGGAGTTATCATTCAAATGGCTTTATTCCGATACGTATATTTCCGTGATGCAATCACTGGAGAATGTACCGGATGGAGAATATTATCTTGCCCTCAAAGGCACATCGGACAACTCACATCCGATGATTGAATCAATCAAATTTATGAAAGGATGATGTTTATGAAAGAATGGATCTGTATGATTGCAGGCATTGTTGGTGGCTTCATCACCACACTGCTTGGCGGTTGGGATTCTGCACTTGTTACTCTTATTGTATTTATGGGGGTGGACTTCTTTACAGGTGTGGTCACTGCAGCCATGGGCAGATCAAAGCACACTGACAGCGGAGGTTTATCTTCAAAAGCAGGCTGGTTTGGACTTGCAAAAAAGGTCTGCACCTTGCTCCTTATTGCTGTTGCAGTGAGAATGGATATTCTGCTCGGTACAACTTACATTCGTGATGCCGTCTGCATTAGCTTTTGCCTGAATGAACTGCTGTCTATTGTAGAAAATACATCACTTATGGGAGTCCCTTTTCCACCAGTAATTAAAAAAGCAATTGATGTTCTGCAAACAAAAGTCGGCAGAGCGGAAGAAAAGATAGAAAAGGGGGAAACAGACGATGATTAAAGCCTATGTTTATGGTGACCGTACACAGCTTTCACCGCATTTTCGCTCTTCTGAATTTCAGTGCAAGTGCGGTAAAGCACATGACACGCTCATTTCTGATGAGCTGGTAAGTAAACTGGAAGAGCTGTATGCAAAGCTGAACTGTTCTAAAATCATTGTGACAAGCGGGTATCGCTGTGTTACCCACGACAAAAATGTAGGTGGAAGCGGAACAGGACAGCATACCAAAGGAACTGCTGCCGATATCTGCTGCTACGGACAGGACGGAAAACCTATCAGCAGTAAGGTTGTCTGCTGTACCGCACAGGATTTAGGTTTCGGCGGTATCGCAAACATTACTTCCGAATACATCTACACTCACGTTGATGTGCGTACCGGATATCGTTGGCTCGGTGATGAAACCGTAAATAACAATACGGTTACTGATGATTTTTACAAGTATTTCGGTATTTCAAAGACAGATAAACCACTGTCAAACGGCATTGACCTCAGTTGTCATAATGGCAGTATTGACTGGACAAAAGTCAAAGCGGATTTTGTGATTCTTCGTGCAGGCTACGGAAAAGAAACAAATCAGGTTGACAGCCGTTTTGAAGAATACTATGCAGGAGCAAAGGCTCATGGTATTCCTGTGGGTGCCTACTGGTACTCATACGCAATGAGCATTGAGGAAGCAATTCAGGAGGCAGATGTATTTATTTCCACAATCAAAGGTAAACAGTTTGAATATCCTGTGTTCTACGATGTGGAAGAGAATAAGCAGTTCGATCTCGGCAAGGAGAAGGTGTCTGCCATTATGCGAGCGTTCCTTGAAAGAGTTGAGGCAGCGGGCTATTTTGTCGGGCTGTACGGTTCGGCATCCTCTCTCACGACACATACCACCGATGACATCAAGAGCCGCTACACGATCTGGCTGGCACACTGGTGTAACCAGACGAATTACACCGGCGCATACGGTATCTGGCAGCATTCCGAGAAAGGCAGCGTGGACGGTATCAACGGCAATGTCGATCTTGACGTCGGCTATAAGGACTTTCCCACGATCATCAAGGCGAAGGGGCTGAATGGATACGGTAAGGAACTGAATCCGCCTGCGCCTGCTGCGGAGGACGGCATCACGGTTGAGGTCACGGTTGACGGAAAGAAGTACAGCGGAAAACTGAATAAGGCATAACACCAGCGCCCGTCGGGATTATTTCTCGGCGGGCGCATTTTTTTCGTCCAAACGCACCTCGATTCTGTAGTGGGATATGAAGGGGTTGACTTTCCCGGCTATCAATAGGAGGTGCTATTATGGAACAGCAGAAAATCATTGATGAGATCAACTACTACAAGGCGCAGGCAATCACGGAACTGCTCTACGCCAGTGGTATGATTACATTTGACGAGTATGACAAATTAACGGACTTGAACCGCCGATCTTTCTCTCCCTTGTATGCGGACTTATTACCGAAAACGCTTGAAAAACCAGCCACTCAGAGTTAATATTGTATACTGACAAAGGAGGGAAAAACAATGAAAATCAAGAAAATTGAAGCACAGCCGCAAGAGGTAAAAAAGCTCCGCGTAGCAGCCTACTGCCGTGTTTCAACTGACAATGACGATCAGAAGGAAAGCCTTGAAGCACAGAAAGCACATTATGAAACGTGGATCAAGAGACATTCCAACTGGGATTTTGCCGGGATATTTTATGATTTTGGCATTACCGGAACAAAAGCAGATGTTCGTGACGGATTGCAGGCGCTGATGTATGAATGCCGTATCGGACGCATCGACTATGTGCTGACGAAGTCGGTGAGCCGCTTCTCTCGAAACACCACGGACTGCCTGTCGCTGGTGCGAGAGCTGCTTTCTTACAACATCCCGGTTTACTTCGAGAAAGAGAATCTGGATACCGGGAGCATGGAGAGCGAACTGATCTTATCCATTATCAGCGGAATGGCGCAGGATGAATCGGAGTCCATTTCCAAGAACGTTAAATGGACGGTGCAGAAGCGCATCGAAGCCGGAAAGTATAAATTCGGTTATCCGCCATACGGGTACGGACGCGATGAAAACGGCATGATGGTGATAAACCCGGAGGAAGCAAAACACGTTCGTCAGATCTTTGATTGGGCGCTCAGCGGTATCGGCACATTTAAGATCGCACATATGCTCGAAGAACAAGGTGTTCCGACACGAAAGGGCAGCGCTTGGGCAGCATCAACAGTTAAGGGTATTCTCACGAACGAGAAATACTATGGTGCAGCAATGTTTCAGAAGACCTACACCGACAGCAGATTTAAGCGACATCGCAATCACGGTGAAGCCGACAGCTACTTTGTTTCCGGGCATCATGAAGCTATTGTCAGCGAGGAAGAGTTCCATAAAGTGCAGGAGATCATAGAAATGCATATTAAAGAAAAGTGCATCGTGCGAGGTACCGGAAAGTACAACAACCGGTATCTGTTCTCTGGCATCATTACCTGCGGAGAATGCGGCGATACTTTTAAGCGACAGACGATTTCCAGCGGAATAAGCTGGTGCTGCAAGACGCATTTGAAAAACAAAGCGAAATGCTCCATGATGTTTATCCATGAGGAATCATTCAAGGCGGCGTTTGTTACGATGCTCAATAAGCTGGTCTTTGGCAGCAAGCAGGTGCTTTACCCTTATTATGAGATGCTCCGGATTACCAATTCTGACGAGAATATGCAGCGGATTCAGGGAATGAAGCAAGAGCTGCAGCGTTATGCAGAACGGAAAGATACAATCCGTCAGCTTCGCGCAAAGGGTATCATCGACAGTGCGGTCTATAATCAGGAGATCGGCAACATAGATAAACAGTGTGAGGGATTAAGGTCAAAGATAACCGCGCTGCAGCAATCCGATGCAAGCGCGGTGCTCAGCGAGACGGAAGCACTTCTGAGGTTTAGCGATTCTGCCGGGATGCAGACCGAGTTCAGTGAACAGCTTTTTGCATCCTTTGTTGAGCGTATCATCGTGTACACAAGGAAAAGCGTCGGATTCAAGCTGAAATGCGGACTGACTTTGAAGGAGGAATTATGTACGGATACAAAATAGAAAACGGGACAATCGTTGTTGTAGAAGATGAGGCGGATATCATCCGCAGCATTTTCAAGAATTATCTGTCTGGTATGAGTATGCGAAAGGCAGCAGATGCAACTGGTGTTAATTTTCCGCATAGCACCGTGAAAAAGATCATCCGGCAAAAACGGTATATCGGGAACGAATTCTATCCTGCGATTATCGAAAAGGATGTATTCGCAAGAGCCAACGGTGAACTGCTCCGCAGAGCTTCTAAGCATTGCAGTGGAAAGCGCCTGAAAGAGCCGCCGATTTTCACCGAGTTCAAAATGTTTGTGCCGAAGCAGCAGTTCAGTGATCCGGTTCAGCAAGCAGAATACATCTATAGTCTGATCGAGGTGAAACGATGAATGTTATAAAAATACCTGCAAAGCCGCAGAAAGGCAATGCGGCAGCGAAGGAGGAAGTGAAGCGCCTGCGGGTGGCAGCATACTGCCGTGTCTCAACGGACAACGAGGAGCAGGCTTCCAGCTACGAGGCGCAGATCCAGCATTATGAGGAATACATCAAGACGAATCCGGAGTGGGAGTTCGTCGGGGTGTATGCGGATGAGGGTATCAGCGCAACCTCGACCAAGAACAGAGAACAGTTTAACGCCATGATCGAGGACTGCAAAAGAGGGCTGATCGATATGATTCTGACCAAGTCAATCAGCCGATTTGCCCGCAACACTGTTGATTGCCTGAATTATATCCGTTTGCTGAAAGGCATGAATATCCCTGTTTTCTTCGAGAAGGAATCAATCAACACAATGGATGCTAAGGGCGAGGTGCTGCTTACCATAATGGCATCGCTGGCACAGCAGGAATCGGAGTCGCTCAGCAAGAATACGAAAATGGGAATCCAGTACCGCTTCCAGCAGGGGAAAGTGATGGTGAATGCCCGAAACTTCCTCGGCTATGACAAGGACGAGTCGGGGCATCTGATCATCAATCCGGCAGAGGCTGAGATCGTCAAGCGTATCTTCCGGGAGTATCTTGAGGGCGCAAGCTGTCAGAAGATCGCCAGAGGGCTGGAGCGTGACGGTATCCGCACCGCAAGGGACAATCCGCGCTGGCACGACAGCACCGTCCGGAAGATACTGGAGAACGAGAAGTACATGGGTGACGCGCTCCTGCAAAAGACCTACACCATAGACTTCCTGAACAAGAAGCGTGGCAAGAACAACGGCACTCTGCCGCAATACTACATCGAGGACGACCATGAAGCGATCATCCCGAAGGATATATTTCTGAGAGTGCAGGAGGAAATGGCGAGGCGGAGCACCGAGAACAGCAGGAAACGCCGGTTCAGCTCCAATCACGCTTTTTCGCAGATCGTTTTTTGCTCTGAGTGTGAGGAAATCTACAAACGGCTGCACTGGAATAATCGCGGAAGTAAGTACATCGTCTGGCGCTGTTCGAGCCACCTGCACGAGAAAAAGACCTGCAATTCACGGACAGTCAGGGAGGACGTTTTGCAGGATGCCTTTCTGGAAGCGGTCAATCAGATCGTTGGAAACAGCCGGGAATACCTGAAAATACTGCAGCAGAACCTTGAGCTTGCGATCAAGCAGGTGAATCCGGCTTCTGTTGAGTACCTTGACGCACGAATGGAAAACCTTCAACGTGAGCTGATCGACCGAACAGAGCGTCACGAGAACTACGACGATCTGGCAGAAGAAATCCTGCGCCTTCGGCAGCTTCGGGAGCAGACGGTGATGGACGATGTATCGAAGGCAGAATACCAGAGCCGTATCAAGGAACTACAGGCGTTCATTCAGTCCCAGCCGAAACGCCTGACCTTTGACGATACACTGGTAAAGCATCTGCTGGCAAAAATCACGATATTTCCGGAGCATCTGCTGTTTGAGTTCAAGTCCGGCGTAAATATCACGATCGAAAAGTGAATAGATAGAGCGAACCCCGCGTCACTGGTGATTCAGTGGAGCGGGGCTGTTTTTATTCTTCCTCGACCATAACGGTCATTCTGTGATCTTTTGTGCCTTATGGTAGTTTACTTCGTCAATGATTTTCTGCTGTTCCATAGCATACCTCCCTTAAAATCAATGTGACATTTCTGTCAAAAATATGAAACCTGTGTGAAAATTAGCACTCTCCCCTTGACAGTGCTAATTCGGAGTGCTATAATATAATCAGAACAAAGGAACAGAGAAGCACCAAAGGATCCGGGTGCTGAACCCTCCGTCCCCTTGCTCGAAGCAATGGAAACAATGTGACGAGTAAAAAGGAGGACTGACCTATGTTGTATCCTAGCATTTTCGGTGAAAACTTATTCGATGATTTCTTCAGATTCCCTGACTTCGGCAGAGACGTGGAGAAGAAGCTGTACGGCAAGCACGCTGCGCAGGTTATGAAGACGGATGTCCATGAGCATGACGACCACTATGAGATCGTTATCGATTTGCCGGGCTTCAAGAAAGACCAGATTAATCTTGAGCTTCAGAACGGTTATCTGACTGTCAGTGCCGCAAAGGGTCTTGACAAGGACGAAAAGACTGAGAAGGGCAAGCTGATCCGTCAGGAGCGTTACGCCGGTGCAATGCAGAGAAGCTTCTATATCGGTGATACTGTTACCGAAGCCGATGTGAAGGCAAAGTTTGAGGACGGTGTTCTGAACATCTGCGTTCCGAAGGCAGAGCCTAAGAAGCTGGAGAATCACAAGTATATTGCAATTGAGGGATAATACCTCGCTAAGATATGATTCCGAAATAATGCTCCCCGGAGCTGTTCGTTTTGAGCAGTTCCGGGGAGTTTTTTTACGCCTTATTCAGTTTTCCACTGTATTTCTTCCCGTCAACGATAATCTCAACAGAAATGCCGTCATCCGAAACAGGTGCAGGCGGATTTGTCAGGGCTTTCTCCTTGCCGTATCCATTCAGCCCCTTACCCTTGATAATGGTCGGGAAATCCTTATAGCAGATATCCAGATCCACATTACCGTTAAAGCGTATTTTCTGTCTGCATATTCACACACTCAACGATATTACAACTCGCAATGAAAATCTGCGACTTCGTTTTTCTCGATATTACGTTGTTTTGAAACCTGTCCGCATTTTCACACACTGAAAAAGGGGCAATCGCAGAATTACACACCAACCAACCGAGTGCGTAAAAATGCGGAAATATCGTGTATCTCATGGCACTTTTCCAATTTGCCTGATATGTTCCCATTTACACGAAAACTGGGCTGTTTTGAGTGCTTTTTGAATGACGTATATTCCGTAAAACCGCGTAAAATCGCGGTTTTATCAATCGTTTCTTGTCAGCAGAACCACGCACTCAACGTGTATCGTCCTAGGGAACATATCAACCGACTGGATTTTTTCGGCGATATATCCATTTTGACAAAGATATGAACAATCTCTTGCGGCAGTAGCCGGATTACAAGAAACCATAATAATTTTTTTCGGATTCATCTGCAATACTGAATCCAGAGTCAGATTATCACAACCCTTTCTAGGTGGATCAAGTATTATAATATCAGGTATTATACCGGATTCTTTAAGCTTTGCTGCCGCTTTGCCGGCATCCGAACAAATAAATTCTGAATTAAAAATATTACTGCTGTGTGCATTTTCCATGGCATTTTTAACAGCTTGAGGTATAATCTCCACTCCGATAAGCTTTTTGACTTTTGATGCCATTGAAAGACCAATAGTACCGGCCCCACAATAAAGATCTAGTAGAATTTCATTTCCTTTAAAGTCGGCAAGATTTGCAGCAACAGCATACAATTTTTCTGCCTGATTAGTATTCACCTGATAAAAGGCTTCTGGTGAAATATTTATTTTATTACCGCACATTATATCCTGAATTTCGTTTTTCCCCCATAAGGTGACAGTTTTTTTACCTAAAATCACATTCGTATTTTCAGGATTAATATTCATTACTATACTTTTTATGTCCTGATATTTTTCTGTAAGAACTTCACATAATCTTGTAAATTTAATAGCTAATGCTTTAGTAACAACAAAGCATACCATTATTTCTTTTGAATGAAATCCTTGTCTGATAAAAATATGACGAAGTAATCCTCTCCCTGTATTTTCATCATACCCTTTTATATTATTCTGTAAAGCAAATTCTATAACATCACTGGCAATATGGTCAAATATATCCGGAAGAAGTTTGCACTCACTGCCGGATATAATACGGTGACTTCTCTTAGCATAAAAACCATACACCGGCTTATTATTTACTGTTCCTACAGGATACTGTGCTTTATTCCTGTATTTATCAGGTAAATCACATCCCAAAATAGGTAAAAATTCAGTATTAATATTACCAATTCTTGTAAAAGCGTCATATACAAACTTTTCCTTAATTTTAAGCTCACTGTCATAACTTATGTGACGTAATGAACACCCTCCGCATTTAGGAAAATATTTACAATCAATTTCTATTCTGTCAGCAGACGGTTTTACTATTTTTTCCACTTTTCCATATGCATAATTTTTTAAAACCTTTACTATTCTGGCTTCTATAATATCACCGACAGCCGTTTCCGGAATAAATACTGCCATTCCGTCTGCTCTGCCTACTCCGTTTCCCTCCGATGTAATATCGGTAATTTCAAGTGTTACGATCTGATTTTTATCCATAAATCAATTTTTCTCCAATGGTTTAATAATCTTGTATATAAGTTCCTTTTTCTTCATAAGCTCATCAAATCTGTTTATATATTCAAAAGGAAACTTAAAGTTGTGAATCCTTGTTATCTTGCCGTCAGACTCAATCAGTTTGGTTGACGCTGCACAACCGGCGCCCAGAATGATCTGAGTTTCATCCATTATAAATATATTATAAAAACTCTCTTTGCCTTTCTTAGCAAATCCAATATTTTCCAGATTTTCAAGAGTATTTTTCTGACGGTAGAGATAATACGGCATATATCCTTTTTTCGGAAGAATATCTATACTCCTGTTTACCATATCATATGCGGGATTATTTTTAAATGTACTTATATTCTCCTCGTACAACTTTGCTGAACGTTTTATTGTAAGGGTATGTACTGTAATGCTTTCGGGATCAAGTTCCGTTACTTTATTAAGCGTATTGCAGAAGCTTTCAAAAGAATCGCCGGGAAGACCGGCAATCAAATCCATATTAATATTGTCAAATCCTAAGGATCGTGCAGAATAAAAAGCATTTATAGTGTCCTCAGCAGTATGACGGCGTCCGATAATTTTTAAAACCTCATCATTCAAGGTTTGAGGATTTACTGATATTCTTGTCGCACCGTTTTCCTTAATTACTTTCAGTTTGTCAATTGTTATCGTGTCTGCACGTCCTGCCTCAACATTATATTCTCTAACTTTTGAAACGTCAATATTTTCAGAAAGAGTTTTCATAATAATATTAAGCTGCGACGCTTCAACGGACGTTGGAGTACCGCCTCCGAAATATACAGTATCAATTTTAAGATTTAAGTCTCTGATAATCTTTCCCAGTATTTCAATTTCACGGCAGAGAAATCTTATGTAATCAGGTATTAGTTTTCTGGCGCTTTCAATAGAATGTGAAACAAATGAACAGTAACTGCACCTGGAAGGACAAAAAGGTATAGAAACATAAAGGCTTACCGTATCAGAATCTATTTGCTTTAAAAGCGGCATCTGATTTACAGCAGTCATATAAGCAAGCTCAAGACGTCTGTCCGAAACCATATACTTATTCTTTAAAGCTTTAAATGCCTGTCCCTTGCTCATTCCGTTTTCAATTAAAGCGGACATTTTTTTTACAGGTCTTATTCCGGTCATAAGCCCCCATGGAGGCGTAATCCCCGTAAGCTTTTGCAAACATAGGTAAATAAGCCTGCAAATTTCATGCTCACAATTATTTATATCGGAACTTTCATTAGAAATTTTATATGCTTTTCTAGCTTTCATACCGTTAATACGGCAATAAGCAAAAAGATAGGTAAATTGTCGGCATTCTTTCAATTGAGACATTACAATATCACCGTCAGCATCTGTAATGTCATAATGAAAGGTAAATCTGGATGGAACAAAAAGCTTTACCGTTGCTTCCGTTTCATATTTAAAATCGTGACCTTTAAATAAAATCTTCATAAGGATTTCCTTTTAAATATGGATTATTTTTTCTCTCATATGCAAGAGTACTGGTTTCATTATGCCCGGGATAAATATCATAATCTCCTTCCAATTTTGCAATTTTCTGAAGTGACTTAAACATTTCTCCCATATTTCCGCCCGGAAAATCCGTTCTTCCCATTGATAGTTTAAAAAGTGTGTCACCTGTAAAAAGCGCATTACCGCATTTATAACAGACTCCTCCCCTTGTATGACCCGGAGTATGAATGACCTCAAATGAAAGCTCATCAAGGATAATAACATCACCGTTTGTTACTGTTGTAAATTTTGTAATTTCATTGAATTGACCCGCACCTATTGCGTCAGCCAGACTTTTTGTACCACTTGCAAGCATAGGCGCATCTTCTTCATGTATATAAACCTGTGCGCCGTATACGTCAGCCGCTTCACCAGCTGCACCTATATGATCATAGTGTCCATGAGTAAGCAGAATTTTCTTTAAAGTAAGTTCATGTTCGTCAAGAAGATTTTTTATTCTCTGAAAGTCACTTCCCGGATCTATAGCAACAGCATTTTTATTTTCTGTCTCAATAATATAACAGTTAGCTAAAAGCTCCCCTACCGGAATACGATAAATTTTCATAAGTTTCTCCTATCTATATCTTTGCTCTTTCAACAGATACAACATTTTTAACACGTCTTAGCTTTTCAAACAAATTATTAAGCTGTTCGGTACTTGCTATAGTAATAGTCGCTTCAAAAAGAGCATTTCCGTTTTTTAAATTTCTTGAAGAAGAATGAACAATAGGAATCCTTGCCTCTGTTAGAATCGCCGTAATATCATAAACCAAACCGACTCTGTCCAGAGCAGTAACTTCAATACTGGTCTGAAGACTTGTCTGTTCACTATCAGTCCACTGAACGTCCATCCATCTTGCAAGTTCTTCAGGATTATTCCTCTTAACAGCAGAAAGATAATTTGTACAGTTTACAGTATGAACTGATATACCGTGTCCTCTTGTAATAAATCCCACAATTTCATCACCCGGAAGAGGATTGCAGCATTGAGCGAATTTCACTGTACAGTCTTCTATTTTGTCCAGAATAATACCGCTGCTGGGTTTATGAACCGGCTTTATTACAGCGGTTTCCGGTTCGTCCTCTGTTTGATAAAGCTTAATATACTTGTCTTTTAAACGAGGAAGAATTTTAGAAAGCATAACGCCGCCGTAACCAATTGAAGCGTAAAAATCATCTAATGTGCTGCAATTATGACGTTTTAAGTCGTCACCCAGAAATTCTCCAAGCTCTTCCTCAGGAACTCGTATTCTGAAATGCCTGAATTCCTTTTCCAATTCAGTTTTCCCTGTAATAATATTTTCTTCCCTGCATTCCTTTTTGAACCATGAACGAATTTTTGATTTTGCTTCATTAGTCCTTGCAATATTTAACCAAGCTCTGTTCGGACCTTTATTCGGTTCATTACTGGTTATAATCTCACATATTTCTCCGGTATGAAGCTTATAGTCAAGAGGTACGAGCTTACCGTCAATTTTTGCACCGATCGTCTTGTGTCCTATCTGAGTATGAATCCTGTAAGCATAGTCAATAACTGTAGAATCTACGGGCAATGAAATGGAATCCCCCTTAGGAGTCATAACTACTATATCTTCCGGTGCAAGGTCTGTCTTAATAATACGCACTATTTCTTCAACATCATCAGAAGTCTGCTGTGCTTCAATTACCTGACGCACCCATGCCAGACGCTGATCCATCTTATCAGTACGCTGAATACCTTCTTTATATTTCCAGTGTGCAGCGATACCGTATTCAGCCGTAGCATGCATATCCCATGTTCTTATCTGAATTTCAAAAGGTATGCCCTCTTTTCCAAGAACAGTAGTATGAAGCGACTGATACATATTAGCTTTAGGAGTAGAAATATAGTCCTTAAATCTGTTTGGAATAGGTCTGAACATATCATGAACCAAACCCAAAACATTATAGCATTCCCCTACTGTTGAAACAATAATTCTTACAGCATATTTATCATAAATTTCTTCAATTGATTTATGATGAACAAACATTTTCTTATAAATGCTGTAAATGCTCTTTACACGCCCGTCAATTTGAGGCGGCTTTATAAATTCCTGATCTCTGAATCGATAAGCTATTGTATCCTTTATAGAGGTTATAAAGGCTTCACGTTCGCTCTTTTTTATTTCCAGAATATGTTCAATTTCAGAATAAGCAAAGGGATCAAGGTAATGAAAAGCCAGATCTTCAAGCTCTTCTTTAATTCCTCTCATTCCGAGACGATGAGCAATAGGAGCGTAAATATTCATAGTTTCATGAGCCGTATTGCGTTGTTTAACACTTGGACGAAATTTCAATGTACGCATATTATGAAGTCTGTCAGCCAGCTTAATAATAATAACTCTTATATCCTGAGACATGGCAAGAAGCATTTTTCTTACATTTTCCGCCTGCTGTTCCTCCTTATTAAATATAGGAACTTGATTTAATTTTGTAACACCGTCAACCAGCATAGCAACATCCTGACCGAATCGTTTTTTTACTTCATCAAGAGTGACAGGCGTATCTTCAACAACGTCATGCAGCATTGCAGCACAAATCGTATCGGTATCCATTCCCAATTCTAAAAGTATATATGCAACGGCAAGAGGATGAATTATATATGGCTGCCCCGACGAACGAAACTGTCCTTCATGAGCTTTTGCCGCAAATTCATATGCCGTAATTATTTTGCTGAGATCATATTGCTTATCATCAGTCAATATTTTTTGAATAAGCAGATCTATTGTATATTCTTCTTTCATAGTAGCAACTCCTTTCTTATAAAAAGATCAGACTGTAAGTTTATTATTAATTTTATTTCTAAGATCCTGTAAAATTTCAGAGTTATCCAGATTTGCCTTAGGAGCATTTTTCACCACATTGATTTCCTGGGAAAACATATCGGCATTAACAAGTCCGAGTTCACTGAAAATATCAACGCAAAGCCGCAGTTTACAGTAATTCATATCCTGCGACATTGCAGACATATACAGAGTATCCATACTGAATCTTCCGCCTGCAATAGTTTTATAGACAGATACAAGCTCTCCTCTTTCTGGGCATATGCGATTATAATATGTAACCGGCAGATCTTCATTTCTTTTATATTTTTCATAAGTTTCTTTAGCTGCAAAATATTTTTTCTGTTCAATACCATTTTTCCGGAAATCTTTTACTATTATGCATATGGATTTTCTTCCGGCATACACCTGTGCTTCAAGCGTCACCATAAAATCAGCTCTGTCACCCTTTTTCAGAAAAATATCTTCAGGAGAATATCGAAAAATAAGTGCGTCCATGAAAGAGCCCCCGTAACGAAGCTTGAGCTTAGTATGTATACCCTTTGAAAGCGGCACAATATCTTCAATCACTGCACCGCACAATGCAAATACAGGCTGACGGTTTCCCTCACCAAAAGGTTCAAGTATCTGAAGTCCTTCAATATTATTTACATTTATTTCATCGGGAAGTATAAGCTTATCGGCAGTAATATCCGGAACCGGCATCATTCTGAAATTAATTTCAGCAAACTCCTGAATACGCTTATTAAAATCTTCTATCTTAGAGGTTTCAATAGAAAATCCTCCTGCGCCAAGATGTCCGCCGTATTTTATAAGGAGATCCGAACAATAGTCCAGAGCTTTGAAAATCGAAAAATCACCGAATGAACGTGCGGAACCTCTTGAAATCTCCCCTTCTATGGTTATCATAAAACAAGGTTTATCAAATCTTTCCACCATTCTTGAGGCAACGATTCCAATAACTCCGTGACTCCAGTTTTCTCCGCTTAAAACTAAAACTCTGTTATATAATATTTCCGGTATGCTGTTTATTTTTTCATTTATCGAATCAATAATTTCATTTTCTGCTTTTTTACGTTCACTATTTAGTCTATCCAGTTCATTTGCAAGCATTTCCGCTTCTTGTTCGTTATCGGTAAGCAGAAGCTTTGCCGCAAGGGACGGCGAACCAAATCTTCCTGACGCATTTATTCTGGGAGCAATTCCAAAAGCAAGAGATGTTGACGTAATTGGTGATTTCAGTCCGCTTTTTTTAATAAGAGCATTAATTCCGCATCTTTCGGAATTAACTAAAAGCTGAAGTCCTCGGCTTACGATAAAACGATTCTCTCCGCTCAAAGAAACAATATCGGCAACTGTTCCTATTGCCGCAAGCTCTCCGTACTCGTTCATAGCGGCTTCAAAATCCCCATTTTCCAATGCTGCAATAAGTTTCAGCACAACTCCTGCTCCGCACAAAAACTTAAAAGGTGAATCACAGTCTTTTCTATGAGGATTTACAACAGCTTCAGCTCTTGGTAGCTTTTCGCCAGGCTGATGGTGATCGGTAACAATAAGTTTCATTCCCAGCTTATATATCAATTCTGCTTCATCTATAGCAGAAATTCCGTTGTCTACAGTGATGATCAGATCTACTCCCTGTTCAGCAAGTTTTTTTACTGCGTCACTGTTCAAACCGTATCCCTCTGAACGTTCCGGTATGTAGTAGGTTACGTTTGCGCCCATACATTCCAAGTATGAAAACAGCATCACTGTAGACGTTATGCCGTCGCAGTCATAATCACCGTATATACATATACTGTCAAAATCTTCAACAGCTCTGTTAATTATTTCTGAAGCTTCTGTCATATCCTTGAGAATAAACGGATCTGAAAGCTTATCTGTATTTAAATATTCTGCTGCCTCCGCTGCATTCTTAAATCCTCTTGAAGCAAGAACGTCTCCGCAAAGGCCAGTTACTCCGCTTTCCTTAACAATTCGTTCAGAATATTCTTTTTCCGGTTTCCTAACAATCCATCTTTTCATAGATTCACCTATCCTAATATACTTTTATACTTATTATAACATTTATATCAGAAAATTACAAGATATTTAATAAATCAGAAATTCGTCAACATGATAATAACCTACGGTTATATGTCAAATATCAACATTGACGCTGATATAAAAAAATGATATAATTTTTTAAGTAGAATTATTTTAAAAAGAGGTTTTTAAAATGTATAAAATTTTGATTATAGAAGACGACAGTGCTCTTTCTGAAATTATGAAAAAGCACATAGAATCATGGAATTATGATGTAAAATGCATACGCAATTTTCAGAATATAATACCTGAATTCACGGAATTTGATCCTCACCTTGTTCTTCTTGATATTATGCTGCCTTTTTTCAACGGATATCATTGGTGTACTGAACTGAGAAAGATCTCAAATATACCAATAGTATTTGTTTCATCTGCTTCAGACAATATGAACATTGTTATGGCAATGAATATGGGCGGTGATGATTTTATTGCAAAGCCTGTTGAACCAAGCGTGATGATTGCAAAAATTCAGGCAATTTTACGCCGTACCTACAACATGACAGATAAGACCCCCGTTTTAGAGCACAAAGGAGCAATACTCAATTTAAACGATACCACATTATTATATCAGGACAGCAAAATTGAGCTGACTAAAAACGAATTTCGTATTTTACAGACGCTCCTTGAAAATAAAGGAAAAGTTGTAAGCCGCGATACTCTTATGACAAAGCTGTGGCAGATAGACTGCTATGTTGAGGAAAATACTCTTACTGTTAATGTTACCAGACTTCGCCGCAAGTTGGAAAGTGCGGGTCTGACTGACTTTATTAAAACCAAAATCGGATACGGTTATATAATTGAATTGTGAGGTGCAATATGAAACTACACATTCTAATATGGAAATATATTTGTCAGTATAAATATACTGCAATAGTATTTATAATATTTACACTGATTTTTGCGGGGATTTTTTCATTATATAACCTGGAAACCGAAGCCGTTCTCTATGCGGCAATACTTTGTTTATTTATTTCGTCTGTATTAATTATATTTCACTTTTATAATTTCTGCAAACAACATAAAAAACGACATATGATTTTAAGTAACATTTTAATCATGACTGAAAATTTACCCGAACCTAAAACTCTTGCAGAATCCGATTATCTGGAAATGATAGAAAAGCTAAGAAACATAAACCTTGCAAATGTAACAAAATATACAAATGAACGCAGTGAAAGTATTGACTACTATACAACCTGGGTACACCAGATAAAAACTCCCGTTTCTGTAATGTCTATGATTCTACAGAGTAAGGATACGGACGAATATCGTCAGCTGTCTTCCGAATTATTCCGGATAGAACAATATATAGATATGATACTTTGTTATTTCAGACTAGACAGCAGTTCTTCAGATTTTGTTTTTAAACAGTATAATTTAGATAAAATAATAAGAAATACTATTCGAAAATTTGCTTCTCAGTTTATCTCCAAAAGAATTAAGCTTCAATATGAACCGACTGATATATTTGTATTGACAGATGAAAAATGGCTGTCTTTTATCATAGAACAAATTCTTTCAAACGCTGTAAAATATACTGAATCCGGAAAAATTACTATTAAAGTAAAAGATGAGATTCTGCAAATCAGTGATACCGGAATAGGAATTGCTCAAGAAGACCTTCCAAGAATATTTGAGAAAAATTTTACCGGCTATAACGGCAGAGCGAATAAAAAATCCACAGGATTGGGGTTATATCTCAGCAAAAAGGCGGCGGACAAGCTTTCCATCAGAATAAGCGCTGAATCTACTATAGGAAAAGGCAGTATTTTTTATATTGATCTTCACTCGGATAAACTGAAAATAGAATAACCTTACAAAAATGTCACATAAAACTGCCGTAATGTCACACAAATCAATTTTGAACTTTTATTTTTTCTGTTATACTAAATACAGAAATTTAAGGAGGTTTTCAAAATGGCAATATTAGAAATACAAAGCCTTGAAAAAATTTATACTGCACGTTTCGGCAGCAATCAGGTGCATGCGCTTACGGATGTATCATTTTCTGTGGAACAAGGCGAATATGTGGCGATCATGGGCGAATCAGGTTCAGGAAAATCCACGCTGCTTAATATATTAGCAGCGTTAGACAAACCTACAAAGGGTGATGTTTTCCTTGAAGGAAAGCCGCTTTCAAAAATCAAAGAAAAAGAGATCTCAACTTTTAGGCGTGATAATCTGGGATTCGTTTTTCAGGATTTCAATCTATTGGATACTTTTACTCTTCAGGACAATATTTTCCTTCCGCTGGTTCTCTCCGGTAAAAATTACAGGGATATGATCAGCCGTCTGCGCCCTATAGCGCCAAAGCTGGGTATTGAAGAAATTTTATTAAAATATCCTTATGAGGTATCGGGCGGACAGAAACAAAGAGCTGCAATAGCCAGAGCAATTATTACAAATCCAAAGCTGATTCTGGCTGACGAACCTACAGGAGCACTGGATTCCCGTTCATCAGACAGTGTTCTTAAAATTTTCAGTGATATTAACAAAGACGGTCAGACTATTCTGATGGTAACACATTCCACAAAAGCGGCAAGTCATGCCGGAAGAGTACTATTTATAAAAGACGGCGAAGTATTCCATCAGATCTACAGAGGAAACAGTTCCAATGAAGAAATGTATCAGAAAATATCAGACACGCTGACTCTTCTTGCTACAGGCGGTGATAATAATGCGTAAAGGGTTTTACACAAAGCTTGCGGCAAGCAACATAAAAAAGAATTCAAGAACATATATCCCGTATATCATAACCTGTATTATAACTGCGGCAATGTTTTACATAATTAATTCCCTTTCAAATAACGAAAGCATTAAAAAGCTTTACGGCGGTGAAACTATCCTTATAACTCTTGGCTACGGCACATATGTTACAGCAATTTTTGCATTCATTTTTCTTTTTTATACTAACAGCTTTCTTATGAAACGCCGTAAAAAGGAATTCGGAGTTTTAAATATTCTGGGTATGGAAAAACGGCACATTTCAAAAGTGCTTTTACTTGAAAATATTTATATTGCGTTTATTACTATGTTATTGGGTATTATTATCGGCATGGTTCTCGACAAAGCAATGTTTCTGATCCTGACTAAAATGCTCGGAGCCGAACACTCCCCTGGTTTCTACATTTCAAAAGAAGCATTGATCCATACAGTAATTCTTTTCGGCATAATTTTTTTCTGTATCTATCTGAATTCACTTCGTCAGATTCATCTGTCAAAACCTATTGAACTTTTAAACGGCGGAAATGTCGGAGAAAAAGAACCCAAAACAAAATGGTTTATGGCAATACTCGGAGTTATATGTCTGGCTGTCGGATATTATATTTCAGTTACCAGTAAAAATCCGGTTGAGTCGTTAAGTTCGTTCTTAATTGCGGTAATATTGGTAATTGCAGGAACCTATCTCATTTTTATAGCAGGCAGTATCGCTTTTCTTAAATCACTCCGCAAAAATAAACGGTATTATTATAAAACAAAACATTTTACAGCCGTTTCAGGTATGATATACCGTATGAAGCAGAACGCTGTCGGACTTGCAAATATCTGTATACTTTCTACAATGGTACTCATTATGATCTCTTCCACAAGCTCTCTGGTTGTCGGTATGAATGATTTAGTGAAAACAAGATATCCAAATGACATAACGATATATTCTGAAGATATAGATAATGAAAAGAATATTGAAACAATAAAGAATGTAAAACAATTTTTAAATGACAGCAAATCGGATGTAAAAAATGAAATCGAATATAGTTATATTGATTTTTCCGTATTAAAAAATAAAAATCAGTTTTATTATCCGGAAAATACCAATAAAATGAATATGTCTGATTTAGACAAAATAAATACTGTTTTTATGATCTCTCTTGATGATTACAACAGTATTAATTCAGAAAACGAAACTCTGAATGAAAATGAAGTTCTCATTTATTCCAGACGAAATGAATATGAATATTCTACTATTCAACTATTTGATACAAAATATAATGTCAAGAAAAATATCAAACAGGCTATTAACAACGGCCGATTTTTCTCAAATAACCTTACCGAAAGTATTCAAATCGTAGTAAAGGACAGAAGCGTTCTTGACAAAATAAATAATTATCTGAATGAAAATTTTAAAGAAGATCCTAAAGAAGAACAAGATCTTAAAGAAGAACCGGCATTTAAATATTTATACGGTTTTGATATTAACGGCAGTGAAGATTCAAAAAAATCCTTATATAACGATATAAAAAAGCTTCTTAAGGAAAGTAATTTTATAGGCGATTCGGAATGCGGACAAATTCAAAGAGAAGGCATAAAAGGTCTATACGGAGGAATGTTTTTCCTTGGAATTTTTCTTGGATCAATATTTACAATGGCTACTATTCTGATAATTTATTACAAACAGATTTCCGAAGGGTACGAAGACAAAGAACGGTTCAGGATAATGCAGAATGTAGGTATGAGCCATGCAGAAGTAAAACGCTCCATTCATTCACAAATTATGACAGTTTTCTTTATGCCGCTTATTATGGCAGGTATTCACGTTGCATTCGCATTTCCTATTGTAAAGCAAATTTTAATGATGCTTAACCTTACGAATACTCGTCTGTATATTATTTGTACTATCGTATGCTTTGTTGCTTTTACAATTATTTATGCTGTTATTTATTCTCTCACAGCCAAAATTTATTATCATATTGTAAGCACACGTGATTAAAAAAATCCCCGGTATTTTCCGGGGATTTTTTTATAAGTACTGATAACTATTTCTTTAATGTTCAAGCAATTTTGTCATAAACTCTTCCGTTGACATTTTACTTGAACGATTATATCTGTTGAGTTCAAATAAACAGCTTTCATCATGAGTAATGTAATTCGGCTTTTCAAAGCAATTTAATGCCGCAGAAAATCCAAGATTCTTTAAAAGAGGCACGCTTTCTTTTGAAATGTACCCAAAAGGATATGCAAAAACAACAGGTGTAATACCAGTATTAATTTTCATCAGCGACTGCATAAGCCCAATATCATTGTTAAACATTTCCGCATATTCCTCTTCTGTTTCATAACTGAGCTTTGCACAGCCCTTACGGTTATTATTTGAATGCATGTTATATGTATGGTTACCGAATTCAATTCTACCGCTTTTATTCATATCCTTTATATCTTCCCATGTCAGATATGAATATTCAGGCACATGAGGATCATTGACTGAAATATATTCACTGTAATACCCTACAATAGAAACAGTAGCGTTCATATCATATTTTTCCAGCAGCGGAATAAGATAATAGCTGTTATTATAAAATCCATCATCTGCTGTTATAACTACCGGCTTTTCCGGCAGCGGTTTGTTATAGTGCACATAATTTACGATATCTTCAACTGATACGCTTGTATATCCATTATCTTTTAGATATTTCAAATCATTTTCAACTATTTCCGGACTGACTACTTTGCATGGGCATACGGCATGGTGGCAGATGGAGAGTACATAGAAAA
>ERZ780223.671-NODE-671-length-36944-cov-5.590772_pt1 | contig 36944 bp, 30 predicted proteins | sample MGYA00511016_ERZ780223 | MGnify/ENA primary metagenome ERZ780223 (study PRJEB29588, sample SAMEA2159032) | human gut metagenome | biome: human gut; feature: human-associated habitat; material: faeces | place: Denmark | collected 2008/2010 ... | reverse complement strand
TTCTGCTATTTTATTAATATCTATATATTCTTCGTTTTTCATCGCAGACACACATTAGCTCGGAATTAAATGTATTGGAACATCACTTCCGAGCTTTGTGTCATTTTCGTATCAATGTCTTCATTAAATGAGCATTCAAATTTTATTCCAAAAATTGCTTTTGCATTTCTACTATTTTCTCCAAAAAAATATTCAGTATTTTTTTCTGTTGGATCCAGTTCTAAATCTAGCTCAATTTCAATTTCGGGTAATGTTTCTAGAGAAGGATTGCCATTAAAAATCTCCATTTGAGTTTTATTAAATAAATCTTTTAAAATGGATTTATCAGCATTTTTGTACATTTGGTTTAGTACAATTTTGATAGCCTCTAAAATAGTACTCTTACCAGCTTCATTTTCTCCCACAAGAATATTCATATGTTCATTAAAATGAACTGTAATTTCATCAAATTTCTTAAAGCCTTTTATGTATAAAGATTTTATATATCTCATTTTAAATCCTTTATTTCAACCATATTAATTTGATTGCTTTAAATCATCATATGATATTTGTCCACTAAGATATTTATAAAATTTACTCATCCCACCATCACCACGAGGGAAAATACCTTTTGAAGAATCAAAATCTTCATCTAATATCTCAAATTTCTTAAATAAATTTTCAAATTCTTCAACGGAAGGTATCCCTTTATTTTCTTTTGAAACTAGTTCTGGATATTTGTCTCGTAAAAATCGAATAAGTGCTCTAAAACAATTATTTTTAGGCAACAATGAATTCTCAACATCATCCCACGCATTTGGCCATTTTTTCTTTATTGCTGAATAATAGTTCCATATTATATCAAGCATTTCTCCATCTTTTTCTTGTTCAAAGAAATCTCTAAAAATAAATTTTGCTTTCTCACTATTTGAATATATCTCAATCTCGCCTTTTTTAAAAAGTCTTTGTCTGTTTAATATATCACGATCTTTTTCAGGATTTTTTGAAATCAAAGATATCAATGCCTCGACAAAAGTTGCTTGTGTCAATGGTTCAATATAATTTCGACCTTCTGTTTTACATCCTAACATCTTTATTCTTTCATAAAATGGTGATTGCATAGATTGGTCAAGCAATTTAGCAATATTGTGACAAACTCTTTGAGGACTTCTAGATTTGGAATATTCTTCAAGATTATAAACCAAACTTTTATTCACTTTGGTCTGAGCGAGATTTACTATTCCAAATAACTTTGCCTGTTCATGAATATCATAACCAATAAATATTGAAACATTTAATTCAAAATTTTCTAGTCTTTCTAATAATTCCTTATTATTTTCATCATCAAATAATGTTAATTGATTACCTTGTAAAGAATTAATGGCATATGCTAAGCCAGCTAAACGATGCTGACCATCTAAAATTTTTGCAATTCCACCCTTTAAATAATTATCTTTATAGGAGTTATTAATTATTTGGTTATCAATTTTTAATTTAATATCATCATCAGAGAAATCTTTTAATTTTAAATGTAAACCAGTTTCATCTTTTATAATTTCGGCACAGTCTTCCGTAACAGCAAGAAGTATTGAAGTTGGAAAAGCTGAATCTCTGTTTTTAACATATTCGGCAATTTTTTTTACCCTAGATTCATCTAATCTCCTTTGTATTCCTAAGTAACTAGCCCGACAGTCTCCTTCTTTTTCCATTCGCATTCTATCAACAGAAGATATTTCCAATAAGTCTTTAGTCTTTATGCTTGCAATATAATAAGAACCAACCCGTTGCCTTATTTCAATAATATCAAGCAATAATTCAAAATTACTCATTATTATGTTCCTCCTGTTGTATGTTTTTTGAATATTTTTTCATAGATTCCTGCTCTTTTATATCTATATAAAATACATCTCCTAAATTTTTCTTTTCATCTCTATAAGTTCCATAAAACAATAAAAAAGATGAAAATATAAATAAACTTACAACTATAATAAAGGCAGAAGTATAGATTCCATTTTGAATTAATGGACATTCAAATATTATAGATATAACAAACAATACTAAAACTATTATGGAAATAATTAAATGAAAACCTTTATGTAGCATTTTATATTCTTGCTCTTTAATAATCCCTATTAATCCCGGAATTATTAAAGAATATATAAATGACATCCCCAATGCAAATGTAATACCTGTAAAATAACTTTCATTTCTTATTAAGTTACATAAAAAAACGATTAGTAATGGTAACAAAGAGAGAAAAATTGAAATAAGAGTTATAAATAGTGCTTTATAACAAATTTTACAACTTTTCAAATATTCAATCAATTTTAAAAATTGCAACTTCATTTGAAAATTCTAGCATAAAAGTTTTATATAAGGATTCTTTGTAAATTAATGTTTATAAATCAGTACACAATATCATCTTTAGAATATAATTAACTCATGCAAAAGGTCTATGAAAAGGATGATATAACTTTATTTCAAGGTGATTGTATTGAAATTCTAAATAAAGCAGCACCAGAATCCGTTGATATGATTTTTGCAGATCCCCCGTATATGTTATCTAATGGTGGCATTACATGCCAATCTGGAAAGGTTGTTTCAGTCAATAAAGGCAAATGGGATGAGAGTAAAGGGATTGATGAGGATTTTGAATTCCATCAAAAATGGATAAAAGCCTGCAAAAGAGTTTTGAAGCCTAACGGAACAATCTGGATTTCGGGAACTTATCATTCTATTTATGCTTGTGGGTTTGCCTTACAAAAGAATGGATTTAAAATTCTAAATGATATTTGTTGGTTTAAACCAAATGCTTCGCCTAATATGTCTTGCAGGTATTTTACAGCAAGCCATGAAACACTTTTGTGGGCAAAAATAGATAATAAAGAAAAACATACATTTAATTATGAGCTTATGAAAAATGGCGATTGGGGTGAAGATTTTATTAAAAAGCCAGAAAAACAAATGCGTTCAGTTTGGGCAATAGGAACTCCAAAAAGTTATGAAAAAGAATTTGGTAAACATCCAACACAAAAACCTTTAGAATTGTTAAGGCGTATAATCCTTGCATCAACGAATGTTGGAGATTTGATTCTTGATCCTTTTACAGGAAGCTCAACAACTGGTATAATGGCTTTAGAATTAGATAGGAAATTTATTGGTATAGACTTGGAAAAAGAATATTTAGACCTTTCAATCAAAAGGTTTGAACAAGCATTTTCAAAGAAAGAAAAAGTATGGCAGTAGTTTTAGAACAATTGAAAAATGAAACATATCCGATTGTTAAATGGGTTGGCGGAAAACGTCAGCTAATGTTTGAACTGCTCAAAAATATGCCAAAGTCTTACAACAGATATTTTGAACCTTTTATCGGTGGAGGTGCCCTGTTTTTTGAACTGCAACCACAAAATGGCTATATTTCAGATATGAACGAAGAGTTAATAAATTTATATTTAACTGTTCGAGATAATGTTTATGAATTGATTGCAGATCTAAGTAAGCATGAAGTTTCAAAAGAATATTTTTTAGAAATAAGAAATTTGGATCGAACTGAAAAATATTCAACACTTTCAAATGTAGAAAAGGCAAGTCGTTTTATATACTTAAATAGGACTTGTTTTAACGGTTTATACAGAGTAAATTCTCAAGGACAATTTAATGTCCCGTTTGGAAATTATAAAAATCCAAGAATAGTTGATGCGGATAATTTAATAAACTGTTCAAAATTACTTAAAGATACAGAAGTTAAATGTACAGATTTTGCAGCGATTTTAGAGAAAGTCCAAAAAGGTGATTTTGTCTATTTTGACCCTCCTTATGTTCCATTAAATGAAACATCCAGTTTTACTTCATACACAAAAAATGGTTTTGATTTGGATATGCAGTTTAAACTGAGAGAGGTTTGCGATGAATTGGATTCTAGAGGTGTTATGTTTATGCTTTCCAATTCTGATACTAAATTAGTAAATGAATTATATGCCAATTATGAAATAAAAAAAGTTTTTGCTTCTCGTGCTGTAAATGCTAATGCTAATGGTAGAGGCAAAATTACAGAAGTTTTAGTGAGGAATTATGACTAGAAATTTTAAAGAATGGTTATCTACTTTTAGACCTCGTATTGCAGATTATGGCTATTATGCAGATTTTGATAAAATTACTAAAAATATAGATAACTTAAAAGTTGAGTTAAATATTTTAAACTCTTTAGTTGGTTCAAAAAATATTGAAAAAGATTTTGAAAATATTATAAAAAAATATCCTGAGACTTTAAAATGTATTCCTTTGCTTTTAGCTGTAAGAGCTAATGAAATTTATACAATAGATAAGGATGGGGAATTTAATTTTTCATTCAATAAAATGAATTATTCTATTGAAGAATACAAAATGTTTATGAGAAAAACGAAACTTTTTGACTTGTTACAAAACCACATTGTAAATAATTTGGTAGATTATGCAACAGGTGTTGAAACAGGGTTAGATTCTAATGCTCGTAAAAATCGTGGCGGGCATTTAATGGAAAATCTTGTTGAAAGTTATATTCAAAAAGCAGGCTTTGTTAAGGAGCAAAATTACTTTAAAGAAATGTATATCCATGAAATTGAGCAAAAATGGAATGTAAATTTATCAGCGATTTCTAATCAAGGTAAAATGGAAAAACGTTTTGATTTTGTAATAAAAACAGATAAACAAATTTATGTAATTGAAACCAATTTCTATGCTAGTGGAGGCTCAAAATTAAATGAAACAGCAAGAAGTTATAAAACACTAGCTCAAGAAGTAGCAACAATAGATGGGGTAACATTTATCTGGTTCACTGATGGTTGCGGTTGGAATAGTGCAAGAAACAATCTTGAAGAAACCTTTGATGTTTTGGATACTCTTTATAACATTCAAGATTTAGAAAATAATATTTTACTAAATTTAAAATAAGTAAGGTCTTTAATGAAAAACGCAATTGACACAACATTTGATTTTACATCTGATACTCCTCATTATTGGGATAATTTTTGGCAAAATTGCGATGGGCTTGGCTGTGGAAGTGCAGATCCTGATACAAAAAGTCCTACTCTTAGGAAATACCATAAAATATTATGGAGTAAGTCATTACCTAACGGTGAATTTTTAGAATTGAAAGAGGGTAAAACTACTAATGAATATTTAAGATGGAAAGACTTTGTTTTTGGGAGTGATTCCATTATCAATATTTATCTACATAATATTAGACTAAAGGCTTTTATTGAAAAAGTTAAGATAGAAATAGAAAAAACTCAAAATTATAAAGTTTTTCTTGAAAACTATTTAAAAACCGCTTATACAATTGGTGGATGTATGATTTTCCCAAAAAGAGAACGTGACAATTCTATTAATTGCCAAAGAGGAATAAATCGAGTTATCCAAGACCGATTTGATTTAACTTTAGAATGTATTAGAAGATATTACACTGGAGACTCAAATAGCCCATTAACAAATGTTTTTTCGAAGAACTCTCAGTTTTTTGATTTATTCATAGATTTTAAAGGTTTTGTCAATTTCTTTTTATTACAAGATTTAGTAGCAGAAGATTATTCTGAAATAAAGCTGTTTTTGCAGAATAATTTGGCATTTACAGAAGACCCTAGACCTCAAACGGTAGAAGAATGGTTTATTTTATATAACAATCAAATGAATTTTCTAGCAAAAAGAAATGAGCGTATTTCAAAGATAAGGTTTGATCATGAAAATTGTATTAAGTAGAAAAGGATTTGATAGTGCATCTGGTGGATGTCCAAGTTTTATTATTGGAAATAAATTGGTTTCTTTGCCAATACCCGATGAACATACAAAATTAAAATATAGCAATGTTGAAATTTATAATTATAATCTTGGTAAACTTTTTGAAAAAAGTGGAATTAAACCAAAATTAAACGGCAAAGAAATTTCGACTTGTCATCTAGATCCTGATATCGAAAAAGGTTTGTTCGGACAATGTTCGGCTGCGGCACAGCATTTAATGAATAATAATGTGGAAGTCGGTGATTTATTGTTATTCTTCGGCTGGTTTAGAGATTTTGATATTAAAAATTATAAATTTAGCAAATTAGATATCGCAGGAAAACATTGTATATATGCTTATTTTAAAATCGGAAGAATTCTGGATTTAAACAAATCAGCAGAAAAACAAGAGGCATTAAAGCTTTCAGCAACTCATCCGCATATTGCTTATGACTCGAATGAATACAATAAAACTAATTTGTTATATGTCGCTGCTCCAATCTTAACTACAAATAGCAAAATTAGGGGGTGTGGGAGATTAAAATATTCAGAACAAACAACATTAACAAAACCCAATGAAAACAAATCAATTTGGCAGCTTCCGAAATGCTTTCTAAATACCAATATGACATATCACACAAATAAAAACCGTTGGTCTGAATTGAATAATAATTTTTGTCAATTAAAAAGTGCATGTCGAGGACAAGAATTTATTATAAATGAAAATAAGGATATTGAAAAATGGGCAATTGAATTGATTAGAAATAATATTGATTAAACTCTATAACTCTTGCATTCTTTCGGAGTCATTTTGTATTCAGTATTAGTTATATCAATATCCATTATATATGTTTTTATTTTTAATTTTCTTGCAATTTTAATTAAGTAATTTTTATTAGCATTTTTCATCTTGGCTCCAAGATATATTGCTGTTGGACGTTGTTTTATCATGGGGTAAGCCTCACAATGTGATATAATACGCCATTCTTTTTCATATTCCCAATCCTTAGACTTATGTATAAGAACTTTATAAATAGCTAAGTCGTCATCTTTTGGAATAAAAACCTTAACAGGAGCATTCATTAATATTATTTGTGACCAGTATGAAGAAAAAAAGTCCTTTGCATTAAATCTAGTCTTTGTATAAATTACAGGATATAATAATTCATAATGTCGAAATACACATTCATTTTTACAATTTAAACAAGGTGTAAAATAATCTTGAAACTCATACTCAAGCACGAATCCCTTATGTGAATCTGCATAATGAGCCCACATAGGCGGAGAAGATGGAGTTTCGGAAAAACAGGCTATATGAGGATATGTTCTTAGAAATTCTTTTGCTTGTTTAATAGCTTGCAATATATGGAGTCTGAATCGTGGAATCCTTTTTTGAATAAAATTGGAATAAGTAGTATCTTTCATTGCTAGGAGTGCATTTATCTTTTTTAGATTTTTTTTAGGAATAATCTCTACTAACTTAGGATTATAGTCTAACCATTTTTGAAGCTTCCAACGATTTTGTGGATTGATAATATCATTAATTATAGCATCAGGATCCACTTGGATTAAACAATCAAAGGGGTCATTAAAATCTGCAGGTTTGGAAGATACAACTAAATCTTTTTTAAGAGCATCTACAGTATATTCGCTAAAGTTACGATATCTAAATAAACGTTTTGGTTTCAGTTCTTGGACTTTTTGACAAAACTCTTTTATTTTTGCATTATTTTCATCAGGACTATCATAGTTCCTAATAACAGTACTGTCCAATATTTCTTTAAATCTATCACGTACAGAGTTTTCTTCCATATTCGTATTATATATCAGACAATTATTTAATACTTGCATTATTTTGATATTTAAGTGATGAATACGACACCTGAAAAAGGAGGTCGTATGAGTAAAAATAAGAAATATAGGATTAAACAAAAAGATTTTAGAAAGTTAGAAAAACTAGCAGAGCGGATTTATAACACAGTCACTATAATTGATTATTTTTGCAGGACTCAACAAGAAATTGAAGAGCTGTATAATCTTACTCCAATCATCGAAAATTTAAGGCGAGATACTGATACTGTAAACGCTTATTTTATAAATTACCCGGAAGGTAATATTCAAATAAAATTTTAATACCGTTCAAAAAGTGTTCAAAAGGCTCTGTATTGAATTTTATACTAATAAGATATAGGGAAATTATACTTTACTTAAAAACTTTGCTTAAAAAGCCTGTTATCCGTTTTTATATAATTGTTCATTATTAAAATACTTTTTATGTCTAAATGATACGTTTTGTGTGTATTTACTTGATATTTAACCCATTGAGAGTGATATATATCATTGCTGATAAGAGGTAACAATGATTGAATTAGGCAAAAAATACAAGCTTAAAAAGATTAAAGGTTTTAAGAGCTCTGATAATGAGTATTACAAAGTAATTAGCTTCTACAACTTCGACACTGTAATTTGTGAAAACGCTTACGAAGAAAGGTTTGTATTTATGAAAGAGTTTTTAATAGACCCACAAAAGCCTGATGATATCTATTCAGATTTAATACTTGAAAGGAATAAATAATGACAGAAAAAGATTATGCACTTTATGGCACAAAAATTTTGAATTTAAAAACACAAGAAATCGGATTGCTAATTTTTATTTGGAAAAATAAATTTGCCGATGCAGAGATAGATTACGCAACTTGTGTTGATAAGCAAGGCAAAAGATACAATATAGAGCTTGATAACATACGAGGGTTTGAAGATGATTTTGAAAAATAAGCTTACAAGAGAAACTTTAGAAATAACTTATCCTGAATTTAGAAAAAAGTTTGCTAAAGAAATTAGGACTGCTTTTGAAAGTTATCGCAGAACACAGTTAAATAAGTATTCTTTTAACTTTAAAGATGATAACTCAATGGAATATAATTTTTATTTCCAATTACAATGGAATTTCAATCACTTTGGAAATTCTAATTGGTATATTGAAAAGCTATAGATAATTAATCACTATCCGTCAAATTATCCACAATTTTATCAATAATGTCTTTGTCTATATTTGTCCTTTTTTCTATTGTTCGAATAAAACTTTCAATATTCATCGGTTCTTTTTCTTTTCTTACAACACTTTCAAGTAAGTTTGTAAATTTATATATTCTTGAAGGCTCTATGTTGTGATTATTCTGTAGATCAACATTAAAACTTTGAAGCATAAATTTGGCTTGTATAAACGTATCTTCTTTGGAAATACTAAAATGTTCAATAAAATCTTTTCTTTTAGCAGACCAATCTCCCTCTTTTTTCCAACGTTTTATAGTTCTTTCGTGTACTCCTATTCTTCTTGCAATTTCAGCAACTGTAATAAATTTTTCAACATACATATTTTCTGCAATCGCGTAATACTTATCTTTTTTCACTTTTTCCTCTTAGTTAATATACTTTTTATTTCGTTCTGCTAATATTTTATCGGTTTCATAAAGATATAAGGTTTCTTTTGGTTTAGGTTCTTCTTGCAAAAATATTGATAAATCAAATTTCCCAAAATCATCTTGTTCTTTCTTTTTCCTTACTGCTTTATCCATATTTGTATTTGCAATCTTTGAAACTTTAACATCTGTATCGAACTCTTTTTTTGCACTGTTATAAGCTGCTTTGTAATTTTCATATTGTTCTTCAGGAGATATTGTAAGAGTTTGTTTAATATAAGCCTTCGCGACTTTGCGATTGCGTTTTTTAATAGACATAGCCTCTTTAAATTCTTCTTTAGATACTTTATTTGCATGTAACGCAGCAACAGCTTTTACAGCATTCACTGTTCCGATAAATTCATCATTATCGCATCTGAACGCCCAAGCTTCTTTGTAATCTTCTATATCTCTGCGTAAATATACTCTCAAGCCCATTTTCGAAATCATCCAATCAGCCCAATAAGTTATACCAAGAGCTGTATCTTTTATTCCATTTCTTCTGATCGTAAAATCTTTTGAAGTTCTCATACAAAATAGTTTTAGAGCATCTTTTGTAGTTGTAATTTTTTCTTTAAATTCAGAATAGAAAAGTTCATCAGGACATAACCCGTTTAAAGTTTTTCCTTGAGAAGGTCTTTTATTTAAAATATCTAAAATATATTTATCAAAAAGGAGTTTGAAATCTTCAAATTTCATAATTTTCCCGGATTTAATTTCTTTTGCGAGCTTTTGAGGCCTTTCTACGACATTACCACCTCTATAACCTATAAAATGTTTTGAAAGAATTTCCTTTATCTTCAAAAAATCCCTTTCAACAGGTTTAGTCTGAGCATTATAAGGCAGAGCAAAATGGACGTCTATATTAAGCTCTGCCAACATAGACTGAGTTTTTGTTTTGTTGGTTGAAATTTTTATACTTCTACGACCACCTGCAAAATCCTTTGAACGGTAATCTTTACCATTATCAATGATAACATCTTTAGGCAGTCCATACTTTTCAGCAGCATAGTAAAAAGATTGGAAAATATAGTCAGAATTTGGATTTCCTGTTTGTAAAATCCAACCAAGCCATTTACCTGATTTATAATCACGCCACACTGTAACCCAAGGAAAAACAACTTTATTATCTGAATCAAAACAGGCAACATCAATTTGAGCGTGATCTGATACCCAGACCTCATTACATAAAATATTTGAATAATCTCTTTCTATATACCCGCCATATTTTCTATTCCAAGCAGTTTCTCCCATTCGTGCAAGATAAATACTTTGTTTTGGAATTTCTTTATCTAATCGGCGTTTGAAAGCCATATAACTTGGAAATGTTTCTCTTTTAGCATCAAACATTCTGATGGCATAACCAAGAGTTAAATCCCAACAAGTTCTTATAGATGGTGCTCCTTCAACTAAATACAAATTTTTAAAGTACTCAAAGAAATTATCAGGAACAGTGGAGCCTGATAAATGTTTGCCGTGTTGCGATAACAAACCGCTTAATCCATAACGAAAGAATCTTCTTCGCATTTTTATAACAGAAGAATAAGATGTATTTAACCACTTTTCATGTTCTAAATTCCACTTATCTATAAAATCTTTTAAAGCCCCTCCCTTTAATCCTTTTGATGCATTTATTATTGGTAAATACTTTTCTGCCTGTGCTTTTGCCCAATCGGGAGCTTCTGAATATTTAGTATTTATAACATCTTCTTTAAGATACTTATCTTGTGCAAAATCAGGCAAAGATTTTAAAAGAAGAAAGTAATGAGTTCTTTTTCCCCGTCTGATAATTTTAAAAGTATAGTAACCTCTCCTACATTGCTTTTTAAGAGTTTGGATGCTAAGTCCTAAAATTTCAGCAGATTTTTCTATATCTAACCATATATTTGTTTTGTCTTTATTTTCTATTGTATTTCTTTCAAGCAAGTAATCTACTTCATCAATTATTATAGGTTTTGGATTTTCTTTAAGTTTCTTCTCTATTAAATTAAAAGTTTCCTGAATATGCCAAAACGGTTCTTCTCCTAATTCTTCCGCAATTTCAGATAACAGCCACCGACTTGTCATACCTTGGTTTGCTCTTACATATACGCAATCATTTTTAAAAGTCCACCACTTTATTGTTTCTGATTTCCCAAGTCCATACTCTCCATAAACAAGAATAATTTTAGGTATATTATTAGGTAGTTGTTTTACCTCCTCCATTAATGATACAAAGTTTTTGACGTTCTTTGTTTTTACAAATACTTTATTCATCTTTATACTCCTTCTTGGTCAAATACATTTTTCTCATTATGTTCACAATCTGCGTATAAATTGGCATATTCATCACTATTTAAATACCTCTCAAGCCATTTTCTTTGTTCAGGATTGGTACAACCGTATTTCTTTAACCATTCATATTTTTCATAATCAGCGTTAAATACTGGAATATTCATTTGCTGTTCCCGAAAGTTTAATTTGCGTTTTAGTGGTGTTTTAGTCTGTTCAAATTTTTCAATTTCAATAACTTCTTCCTGTTCAATCTCTATAGCTTCCACTTTTTCTTTAGGAAAATACTTTAAGAACTCTTTTTTCACTCTCTTAAATCTGCGTTGCTGTTTTTGTATTTGTTGCTTAAATTGTTCCATATCTTTTACTGTTCCCAAATGATTTGCCATTGGATGAACTTTTTCAACTTGTCTTGCGATACATAAAAATTCACCTTTTATTGAATACACAAGGACTTTTGAAAGGTCAAACAAACTGTATTTTATAAACACTTTTTCTCTTAAATCCAATAAATAATCACTCCTATAATGCATTCCAAGAAATGTTATTCCATGTTTATTTATTGTCCTTGCTTCTGTTTTCATCATAAGGTCGTTCAAAATACTTTTATCAATGTTCTCTTTTGAAATATCATTTAACATCTCTTGAATAGTTTTTGAACGGTTATTAGGACAAGGTTTTGAATTATGGTAATCGAGCCAGCAATCTATAAATTTTATTGTTTCTTGAATTGTTGGAATATAGTTTTTTGTTAACTTATTATGCATCTCTCTATGCAATTTTTCTCCTCGCTTCATCCAAGCAGGTTTATTTTCAATACTTGTCCCTATATAACTTGTCATCATTTTTTCAAACTCCTCTTGAAATTCAAGGAAGAATCTTTCAATAACTTTTGCTCTTGCATTATATGGTTTTGCAAAAACTGATTTTATTCCAAGTTTTGCATAAATCCCATTAAATCCAGTTTCATCAAAATCTATATTTTGGAAATATTTTGCTTTAAATGCTTTTCCGTTATCTTGATAAACTACTTTAGGAATCAAGCCGAGATTTAAAATAGAATTTCTTAATGCACTTGCTATGCATTGAGTATTCTCACTCATCATAATTTCATATCCGACTAATGCTGTTGATTTCCAATCTAAAAAGCCGACCAAAGTTGCTCTGGTCGGCTTTCCTGTAAATGGATTCATTATTTGAAAATTAAGAACATGTCCATCAGCTATAAAAACATCTCCTACTTCAATTTTAGAAATATCTCGTTCTATATACGGTTCAATTTTATCGTGATATGCTTTTTCACCTTCTCTAAATAAAATCCACTTTGAATAATTGTTTTTCTTAAAATTCTCTGCAAATCTTCTGAATGTTAGATTACAAGGAATATTTTCATATCCTCGCTTTTCTAGAATATGTTTTGTTAAATTTATAGCTTTTCCGATACTAAATTTATTGGGGTGTAACAAATATTTTAAAAATATCTGTTTCATTTCCTCATTCAAAATCGTATTATATTCACCTTGTTTATTAGTTTTGCGTTTTTGTAATAGCCCGTCCGTTCCATAATTTTCAAACATCTTAACCCAACGATGAAGTGTACCTATCGAAATTGAACCAACAAACTTATATATTTGTGGCAAATACATTCCACTGTTATATAAATCTAAAAATACTGAATCAGCCTCTTTTTTAGTCGAATATTTTTTACGAATATTATACAAGGCAGTTACTATATCCACTCTTGCAAGTGCTGTTAATCTTGCATTTTCTGATACAAAATTCACCTTGTTTTCAAAAGGAACAATTGATGTTGTTTTTAATTCTTCTTCATCTAATCTATCTTGTATATCAGGCTCTAATGAAGAATAAAGAATTTCATACGATTTCCCGCCTCTTACTTCAACTTCTCTTGCAATATACTTACCTTGGTTAATTGCAAGTCTTATCGAACGGGTACTTTTTAATCCTTTTAATTCTGCAATTTTATTAATACTTATATATTCGTCCATACATACAGATTAACTCTGAAGTCGGAAATGTGTTTCTTTTTTCCTTCTTTTGTATCATTAGAACATAATTTTATTCAATATACGAACCGGACTTTATTTACTTAAAATGTCAAATAATCATTTTATCCGTACAATTTAGATTATGAGGGCGAAATAGGCTATAACATTGATTTTAAAATAGAAAATTTAAGACAATTCTTGGACAGTAATCGGACAATGATGACCAGTAAAAGACCATTTTGTAACATATAAAACGATTACTTCCGACCGCCAAAGTTCAAACACAAAGCCAACTTTGCCGAATAATCTTTTTATGCGTTCAGATAAAATGTCCCGTTAAATTACAACAACTTCTCTAAAACGCATTAAAAAAGAGCCTTTACAGGCTCTTTTAAAATTAGGAGGAGGTGGGATTCGAACCCACGGAACGCTCGCACGTTCGACGGTTTTCAAGACCGCTCCGATCAACCGCTCTGGCACTCCTCCAAACGATTATTCAGATTGTATATTTATTTTAGCAATTAAATATTGATTGTCAAGAGTTTATTTATAAATTAGTCGTATGATTTTAATAAAAACACAAAATGTTATCATTAGTCTATGGTTCAGAACATAAATATCAATACTACAAGAATTGCTATTCGTAAAACTTCAACTATAAAACTTGTACTACTCAGTTTCTGCACTGGCGGAATATACTGGTATGTATGGCTTTGGAAATTAACTACTGATATAAATAATTTATTATCAGAGAAAAGTAAACGAATCCACAGATACAACTGGTTTTGCACCCTAATTGGGCTCCATATAATATCAATAACAATGAGTATTAAAGGAATTCAAAGTTCATTTATTATCAACATTGCAGGAGTAATCTGGTTATTTATAAATCTATTGCTAACTTTGCAGTTCTTAAAAAATATAGAAAGATATGTTAAAGAAACATTTGATATTATATTAAAACATAATAACCTGGGTTGGCTATTCTTTGGGAGCTTTTATATAAATTATAAAATTAACAGACTTAATTTGAGTATAAAAAAAGGTATTCGAGATAAAATTAAAAAATGTAAAATAAAGGAGAACAATGACAAATATTAATTTTAAAATTGATAAAAGCAAATGTATAAGCTGTGGAAAATGTATAAAAGATTGCGTTTCAGGCATCATAAAAATGAATTCTGAAAATATACCCTCTATAGCAAAAAATGATGAAAACAGATGTATAAAATGCCAACATTGTCTGGCAATTTGCCCTGTCGGGGCTATCTCTATATTAGACAAAAAGCCTGAGGATTCAAAAGATTGCAATAATCTTCCTGACGAGGGACAAGTATTGAATTTAATTCAGTCCAGAAGAAGTTTTAGGCATTATAAAAAAGAAAATTTACCGGAAGAAACAATGCTCAAGCTAAAACAAATGTTAAAATTTCCTCCAACTGGATGTAACTTCCACAAATTACAAATTTCAATTATTGAGGATACCGAAGTTATGGACAGATTTAGAAATAGAACAAATAATACTATAAAAAAAATATTTTTATCGTCCAAACTTGATACCATTATGAATAAATTCTCAAAATATAAAGATGCATTTTTAAATGGCGAAGATGTTATTTTCAGAAATGCGCCTCATATGATTGTAGTTTCTTCACCGGTCAATGCCCCTTGTGCTAATGAAGATGGGATTATTGCATTAAGCTATTTTGAACTTTATGCACAAAGCTTAGGAATTGGAACACTATGGTGCGGATTTGCACAAATTTGTTTAAAATTATTTCCTGAATTATGTGAATTTTTAGAAATTCCGGATGGTTATAAGCCTGTCTACGTAATGTTATTTGGACCAACAGACACTAAGTACATAAGGACAACTCAACCAGATGAATACAATATAACAACAGTAAAAGGAGAACAAAATTTAGAAAACCTTCCAATTACACAAAAATTAAAAAGATATTTCTGGAATAATATAAGATAAATTTATCAAATAGTCGAAACTAAAAATCGACTATTTTTTTTGCCCCTTACCCTTAAAAGCAAAATATTTAAACAAAACATATGTCACAACTGAAACTAAAAATATTGATATAAATTGAGATAAATATACATTTTTTATAACAAATCTAACTAAAAGCTCTAAGATAACAACATTTAAACAATAACTAACAGCCCAGGTAGAACAACATTTTAAATATTCATTTAAATAATTTCCACGGGTACAAAAAACAAAAAACTTTTGGTTAAAATAAGAAAACACAGAAGACAGTGTCCATTGCAAAACTACACAAGCTTGATAATGTTTGTCTCCTAATATATATAATGCAACCGCAAAAATAATATAAGAAATCGCAGCATTTATTCCTCCAATAAGTAAAAACCTTATTTTATCAGAAATTTTACACCATTTATTGTATATAGAAACTAACACAGGCATATATCTATTCTACCACTGACAAAACAGAACAAAACCCCTATTTTTAAATAAGGGTTTTGCTACTATGACTATAATTCTTTATCTGACTCTTTAATTGGCGCCCCTATTACTCTTTCCAGTTCAGCAGCATTTATATTATATTGAAGCAGTGTTGAATAATAATCTAATTGAGCATTTAAATATGTATTTTCAGAATCTTTAACAACAATTGAATCCTCAAGACCTACTTGATACCGCCTGAATGCCTGATACTGCTGTTCTTTTGCTTGTTGAAGAGCCAATTTTGCAACCCCAATACCATCATGAGAATTCATCAAATTGATATATGCACTCTTAACTTCTAAATAAACATCCTGTCTTGCTTTTTCATAATCTGCAACATATTTTTTATAGGTAGCATTAGCTTCATCGACCTGCTTTTTCAAAAGCATTAAATTAAGAGCTGAATACTGTAACTGGACGCCAAATTGATAACCATAATCTGAATCTATCTGCCTTCCACCGTACTGATAAGAACCAAAAGCCCCAATATTCGGTGTAAATGCTCTTTTTGCAGTTCTAATATCTAATTCTGCTGCATCCATTCGTTTTTTAGCTGCAAGTAATGATGGGCGAGATAGTTCAGCCGCTTTTATTAAATCAGGAAAATTTACTTCATATTCTTTTGTATTTAAACTATCTTTGAGCACAACATTTGCAAGTTCAGGAATACCCACAGCATTAGCAAGTTCTACAGAAGCTAATTCTAAAGTATTCTTGGCTTTAATTAAATTTAACTTAGCTTTTCCAAGGTTATACTCAGCATAAGTCACATCAATTTTAGCCTTTTTTCCGATTTCGTAATATGCCCTTGCTTGCTTTAACTGTAATTCAAAATCCTTTACAGTTTCCTCATAAACAGCTTTTTGAATTTTTGCAAAAACCATATTGTAATATGCTGCTTTGACATTATAAATTACAGTTTCTATAGTCGTTTCAGCATCATATCTTGTTGACTCGTAAGTCTTTTTTGCAGAATCAGCCATTGATTTAGTTTTACCAAAGTCAAACAATAGCATATTTGCTGATATTGTTGGAACATAATACATATTGTATTTTTGAACCATCATTTTGGAATAAGCTCCACCCATTGTCATCAGCATATCATTTCTAGAATAACTAACTCCAGCATTCAATGTCGGAAAATAATTAGACCAAGCTTGTCCAACTCTGGATTTATAAATATCGGCATTGCTCATTGCTGATGTAATAGCTGGATGATGAGTTATCGCAAGTTTAATGCAATCAACCAAACCAACTTCACCATTCATCTCCGCATATGATATCTTACTATCAATTACAGGAAATTTAGTTTCATACATACCCTCAGCTTCTTGCGAAGACTTAATTTTTGTACGTTCATTTGATTTTAATTTTTTTATTTCTTTTTTTTGATTAATTTTAACATTTTCAGGTTCCACTATTTGTACTTTTGCTTTTTCTTTAGCTTTCTTACTTTTTTTTAGTTGATTATCAGCTTTTTTGCCTTTAAAAGCTAAATCTATATTATCCTGACTTGTGTTTTCTATAGGTACAGATTCTTTAGCAGTTTTATCCTTTGATAAAACACCTTCAGCTAAGGTAAAATCTGCACTAACAGTTAAGACAGAGGCTAGTAATATTACATTAAAAATCTTTTTCATTATTCAGTAATCTCCAAATCTTTATCTGTGATTTCTTTTTTAGGAAATTTATCCACAAATTCCTGAACGATAACATAAAATGCCGGAGTTAATACAGCTCCTAAAGTACAAGCTGCAATCATACCGCCAAAAACTGTAGAACCTACAGAAATTCTTGAATTAGCACCTGCACCGGTCGCAAATATCATCGGTAAAACACCAATTAAAAAAGCAAGTTCTGTCATCATAATTGCACGGAATCTTAATTTTGCAGCCTTAATAGCAGCATCTCTTACAGATAACCCGTTTTTTTCATGTTCTTCTTTTGCGAATTCAACAATCAAAATTGATTGTTTTGCAGCCAAACCAATAAGAGTAATCATACCAACCTGTGAATAAATATCAAAAGATTGATTAATCATCATTTGGAATACCAAAGCTCCTAGTGCCGCAATAGGAGATATTAACAGTACAGCCACAGGGATTGTATAACTTTCATACAACGCAACAAGGAATAAATATACAAACACCAGAGCTAATGAAACTATCATTGCAGTTTGCCCTGAAGCTTCTCTTTCCTGAGCAGAGGTTCCAGACCAATCAAAAGTCATATCTGACGGTAAAGTTTTCTTAGCTACCTGCTCCATTGCTGCCATTGCATCTCCTGAACTTTTTCCAGGCGCCTGCTGTCCCTGAATTTGAACAGACTCGTACTGATTGTAGCGTGATATAGAAGCTGTACCTACTGTTTGTTTTAATTTTACAACAGATAATACTGGAACTTGTACTCCATTTCTATTTTTCACATAAATACCTGACAGGTCTGTTGCCTTATTTCTAAATCTACTTTCAGCCTGCAATTGAACTTTAAATACTCGACCGTATTTATTAAAGTCGTTTACATAGTATGTACCAAGCATTGAAGATAATGTTGTATACAATTCCTGTAAATCAATGTCTTGAGCCAAAGCTTTTGCATAATCAATATCCACAATATATTGAGGAACATTTGCTTGAAAAGAAGTATATACACTTGATAGAGTCGGATCTTGATTTGCTGCAGCCACCAATTTATTAGCCCAACTTTCCAATTCCTGAGCTGTATATTCACCTTGTGCAAGCATCTGGAATTCAAAACCACCCATCATACTCATACCGCTAATTGCTGGAGGGGAAAAAGACATAATAGAGGCTTCTTTTGTATTTGCAGCAATACGTCTTATCTGGTTAAGAATTGAAGTATGAGACATATCTGTAGATTTTCCTTGGATTTTTCTTTGAATCCATTCAATTGGACCAACTTTTCTATCTGCATAGTCTTTTAACAAAATAATTGCAGTAGAAGTATTTGTTGCACCATTTCCTCCAAATATTGTTAATTTATCAACTTCAACACCCTCAATTCTCTTAATTTGCTCAACAAATTTCCTTGAGACCTCCTCAGTTCTTGACAATGAAGCACCATCAGGCAATGTAATGGTTGCAACCAGTACTCCCTGATCTTCATCAGGAATAAACCCTGTTGAGATAATTCTAAAAGAAAACAATGTTAACCCAACTAGCAATATATAAAACATTATAACCAATTTTTTATCGTGTACAAATTTAGTTACAAACTCCATATAAAAATCTTCTACTTTGTCAAACCCAGCATTAAAAGACTTAACAATTCTGTCTATTTTTCGAGATATTCTCTTTTGTATATGCTTGATATGAGTTTTCCAAGGATGATTTACTTCATCAGGCTGTTCAACTTTTTCCTGACCTAAAAGATGAGAACACATTGCTGGAGATAATGATAGCGCACATATTGCAGAAATCGCAATTGAAACTGCGATACAAACAGCAAACTGTTTATACATAACTCCGGTCATTCCGCCCATAAATGCAATTGGAACAAATACAGCCATCAAAACCATTGCCATTGCTACAAGAGATGAACCAACTTCTTCCATTGTATACTGGGTAGCCATAACCGCAGATTTACCCTCATCAATGTGACGTTTTACGTTTTCAATAACAACAATTGCATCATCAACTACAACTCCGACAGCAAGAACTAATGCAAATAATGACAGCATATTAATTGACATATCAAGAGCTTTCAAGGCCACAAAAGTTCCCATTAATGATACCGGAATAGTTACACAAGGAACAAGAGTTGCCATTCCATCACCAAGAAAGAGATAAATTATAAGTACAACGATTAAAGCCGTTAACAATATTGTAAACTCAACTTCTTTCATTGATTCGTGAATATATTCAGCATCATCTTTGATTGTTAGGATTTTTATACCATTTGTCATTCTTGAATTTAACTCATCAACTTTTGCATGAACAGCTTTTGACAAATTAATAATATTTGCATCAGGCAATTGAGAAACCATAACAATTGCAGCAGGTTTTCCATTTACAAGGCCCAAATTTGAATATGATTGAGCTCCTAATTCTACCCGCGCAATATCTTTTATTCGAACATTAGACCCATCCATATTTGAACGAATTATAATATTCTCAAATTCTTTAACATCTGCAAGTCTGCCCTTTGTTTTTAATGTAAATTGCAAAGCCTGAGCATCATCAGTAGGAAGTTGTCCTAAAGCACCCGCTGTTACCTGAGTATTTTGAGTTGCTATCGCGGCTTTTATTTCACTTGTAGAAATATTTAATCCGGCCATTTTTTGAGGATCAAGCCAAATTCTCATAGAATAGTCACCTGCACCGTAGACATCGACATCAGCAACACCGTCTACACGCTTCAACTCGTCTTTAATATATATAGAACCATAGTTAGTTAAATCTAGCTGAGTCCAATTCCCCTTTTCTGGATACAATGTTAAAATTAAAGCCCCGGAACCGGAAGAACGGCTAATTGCAGTCACACCAGTTCTCTGAACATCTTCAGGCAACTGAGATTGAACCTGTTGTATTCTATTCTGAACATTCATCAGGTTAATATTTTTATCTGAACCTACTTTAAAATACATAGATAAAGAATAACTACCATCATAAGAAGTTGATGTCATATATGAAAGATTCTCAACACCATTCAATTTATTTTCCAAGACAGTAGCAACAGAAGATTCTATAACTTCCGCACTGGCACCCTGATAGTTTGCAGAAACACGTATCTGCGGAGGTGTTACATCCGGGTAACTTTCTTGCTTCAAGCCGGCAAGAGATATTAGCCCCATAATAACAATACAGATTGATATTACAAGCGCAAATCTTGGTTTTCTTATGAAGAAGAACAGTTTTTCTTTATCAAATATTTTTTTCATTATTTTTTACCTGCTTTTTCTTTCTTTGAATATTCGTCGGCATCTAAAATTTTAACTTTTTGACCTGCTGCAGTAACATTTTGAATACCAGCCACAACAATATTATCTTTTCTATTTAAGCCGCTATCTACAATCCAATTATTATTAACAGCATCAGAAACTTTAATATCTTTCCTTACAGCTTTGTTATCCTCTATTGCCCAAACATAATATCCGCTCATTGCATCACCTTTTGTACAAGATTGAGGGATTGTCATAAATGAAACTTGTTGAGGAGCAATAAGAGTTACTTTCATATAATCTCCAGGAACAAGCCAGCCCTTTGGATTATCAAATGTAGCTCTCATTTGTACGGATCCTGAATTTTGATCTACTTTATTATCTACAAAATTTATTGTTCCAACCCTATCATACTCAAGTCCACTATTAAATTGTAATTTTACTTTTACATCTTTAAATTTATCACTTGCTTTCAATAATTTTACAAAATCCTGAGTCCTAAGACTAAATGAAACATAAACTGGATCGGTACTAGAAATATTGACTAAAGAACCAGAAGATGCTGTCACATAGTTACCTTCTGTTATATTAACTTTACCTATTCTTCCGTTTATTGGAGATTTAATTGATGTATAACTTAAATTAACATTTGCCAATTCCAACTTTTGTTTTGCAGCATCAAGCAAAGCCTTATTTTGATTGCGGGTAGCAAGACTCTGGTCAACATCCGAATGACTAATTAAATCCTCTTTAATCAAGGCATTTGCTCTGTTTAATTCTTGCTGGGCATTTTTCAATAATGCACTATATTGATTTACTGTTGCCCTTGAATTATTAACTTCTATTTGATACTCTCTAGGATCTATTTGAAATAATAATTGACCTTCTTTTACAAAATCACCTTCGTTAAAATATTTTTTCAACAAGAAACCGGATACTCTGGCAACAAGATCAACAGAATATTTAGCTTCAACGCGCCCGGTTGATTCTGCAGTTATAAACACATTTTCCATATGAGGAGTATCAACCACAACTTCTTTAGGTTTTAACAGAGCCTGACGCTGAATAAAACCCATAACCGCGCCAGCAGTTTTATTATAAATAATAGGAACAATAATTATTAATAATACAACTATTGCCATTTGCTTTCTTGTCATTTTAATTTTCATACATTTCTCCAACTTAACATGCTTTCTCTAAGGTAGAATTTTCTACCCTAATGATATACTAATTAAAAATACAGTGTCAATCCATGCTTGCAATAATACTTCATATATAGTACAATTCTTTTTATCAGTAGAAAAGGATACAGGTATGCTAGAAAACTTAACAACTTTTATTGAACTAGAAAACAATATTCCATACCAAATTGATTACACTTCCAATTTTAACAAATCATTCAGAAGAGAATTTCAACTAAAATACATACAAGAAAATATTACACCTGATGAATTTGCCATTCTGTACATAATTCATTACATTCCAGACATTTCACAATCTGAACTGGCTAAGCTGCTATTCAAAGGAAAAGCTCATGTAGGGAAAATACTAAATGATATGGAATCTCGCGGTATAATCAAAAGAATTGCAGACACAAGAGAAAATTTAATAATTAAAAGAAATGAAATAACCCCAAAAGGCCAAGAAATTTTTGAAAAAGGTCATAGTGAATTTGAAAAGATAAAAGAAATTATGAGACGAGAATTTCCGGAAGAAGACAGAAAGCAATTCATACAATACTTAAAAAAATTTCGAAACATATTAAATTCTATAGTAGATGTTAAACTTAAATAAAAAAGAGGCTCAAATGAACCTCTTTTTATTTATATCACAACTTATTACTTACTCATCTGTTTTATAATTGTTCTTTGTTTGTTATCCTTAGTATAGACTTCAAATTTATCCTTTGCAGTTGGAACATGGACTTTTGGTTTATCTAACTGTAAAGATTCTTCATTATTTTGTTCTTTTGATTTTCCTAGTATGTGAGGTATCTTAAAAGTTTTAGCTGAATGTTCTTCTTTAACCTTATTTTCGTTTTTAGAATCATTATTCTTAGCTTTTTTGGCTTTTCGACCTGAAACTTTTTTATCATCCGGAGCAAAAGTTTCTGCAACAGATTCAACCTCTTTTTTATTTTTTAATTTATTTTTCTTATTACTATCCTGCTTATCTTGACTCTCAGTCTCTGATGAAACCTCAGATGAAATTTTCTTTTCTTTTTTCTTTATTTTTTCCTTTTTAGTCTTCACTGGAGTATCCGTATCCACTAAATTTTCATGAATTTCATTATTATCCAGCACACCTGATTCTGTGGTAATATTTTCTTTCTCAAATTTTGTAGATTTTTCAGAATTATCAGACCGTTTGAATCTAGCCCAGAAACTCTTCTTGCTAGTCTTTTTACTATTTTTTGAAGTTTCAGAATTTTCATTGCTTGCAGTCTCTGTATTTTTAACATTCTTCTCTTTTTTAAATTTATCTTTCTTATTCTTATCATCAGAACTGGAATCAACAATCTCTTTCTCTTTGGCCTCAACAGTATCTGAACTGCCAAATGTTGACTGAACAAATGAACTAATCAAATCTTCCTGCGAACTCTGAATTTTTTCTTTATCTTTTGATTTAGTTTTTTCCTTTTTCTGAGGTTTCAAACTTTCTGCATTATCTTCAATAGTAATATGCTCATTCTGAATAATATTATCCTCTTTAAGACTGATATTTTTTTCAATATCGGAATCAGATTTTACATGTTTATCTTGTTTATTCCCAAACAAATTCCCGAACACGGACTTTTTAGATTCTTGTACTGTTTCCGCAGCAAAGTCATTTTCAAATTTTCTTTCATCTTTTAAAAGTTTATCATTTCTATTCTTCTTATCTTTTACTTTTTTATCAGACTTAGCTTTCAAATTTGCAGCATCCTTTTCCACAGCATCAGTAAAATTATTCACACCATCACCCTCGACTACAGGAACAGATTGCTCTACCTGCGGTCTAAGCTCTAACACCCCGGCTTCTTTTTTATCAATTTGCTGTTCTAAAATCTCATTATTAGTATCCTGCGTTGTTGAAACAATCTGCTTCACTGATTTAGAATTTCCTTTTTCGGCCAGAGCCTCATCCAAAGCTGGAACTACAACAATTGGAACCGGTGTTTTTTTATCAGTTTTAATAATCTTTGATGTATCTTCCGGAATAACCACCTGCTCAGATTCTTTTTCTACAGCTTTATTTTCAACAAGTTTATTCTTTAATACTTCTGGAGTTTCTCCAGCTTCCGTTTTACTATCCGAAGCGTTTGTAACACCTTGAATATCATCAGAACGAGTATCAACTTGTGAGTTTTCACTGTCTTTTGAATCAAACTTTACTATTTCTGCAGAATTTTCATCAACTGTAGGAGCCTGTTTATGAACGAAATCAAATTCTTCTAAATCAACATTAGCATGTTTTTCTACAACTTTTGATTTTTGAGCTGCGATATCATCAGACTCTTTGTCTGAACTTTCAGAAGCTTCAAGTTCAGGAGTTTTATCTACAGTCTTAGCCGAAGATTCTTCCTGGTTGTTCTGTGTCTTTTCTAATTTAGTATCAGACTTAACATCTTTACTTTCAACTTTATAAGCTTCCTGCGTAGTTTGGACACTTGCCACAGTATTTGCAACATCACTAGCAGTAATTTTTACACCCTCTGACTTATATGTATTAGAGTCATTATTTTCAACTATTACAACTTTTTCTTCTACATCTGCCGGAGCATCATTCTTAAGAAGTTTACTTTCATTAACCTCATTGTTTTCTAATTCATTAGTTGCCGAAGTTTCTTTTGAGTCTCCTGACATCTTGTTATTCGAACTATCAGAAATTTGACTTTGAGAAATGTTATTCTCTGCTTCTTCTGCTTTAGTTAACTCTTTATCTTGAGTATCATCAACAGTTTCAAACGCATTACTATATTTATCTACAGAAACAGGAGCAAAAGAACCAAGTGATTGACTTGCAAGCATTTGCGCAATAGAAGTCTGAGAGTCGCCGGCAAGAGTGTCCATTTGATCTGTTGACTGTTTCAACAAATGGTGGGACTGCTCTGATTCTTCTAAGGTATTTACACCTGTATCTAATTTTACTGTAAACTTCTTCTCAGCATAATTACTTATAGTTGAAATTTTATAATTTGGATTCAAATATTTAAATGTTATACCGAGATTATCAAAAGTAGTTCTTATATAATCATATTGATTATCAACATCCTCAAGAGTAATAATTAAATTAGACTCAAGAAGCGTCGGTAATTCATTCAAAGAAAATTTTGAATATTTATTATAATTTTCTTGAGAAATATAACTTGAGTTTAGAGATTTCCCAAAAGAATCCAATGAGGCATCTACACTTGATAACTTTGCTATTATTGGATTTTGCATAGCCTTATCCATATCAGCTTTCACACCAAAGCCCTGCGCTTTCATAATTTTAGCCTTCAAATAATAAATATAATTATCCAAAGTTTTTTCTTTTTCTGAAACAACTTTGACATCATAATTATAAATATCATCAACTCCATTTTGGATTTTTTCCAAGTCAGCAAGGGCTAAATTATATTTACCCAACTTATTGTATGCAAGCGCTCTCAAATATAAAACTGAATTATAATTTGAAACATGCCTGTATAGCATTCTGGTTGTACCATCAACTACAGAATTATAATCACCTTTTATATACAATGCTATCAATTTATAATAAATACTGTTATAATCATTTGATTTGAGCTTAATTGCACGGTTAAAATTTGAAATTGCCAGACTAAACTCTCCCATCTGCAACTCATTTAACCCGATATAATAATAATACATATAACAATTAGGATTATATTTTAAAGCTTTATTAAAATAATCTATTGATTTTTTAGCAACTTCAACAGAAAAAGTTTTTTCAGCTTCATTATAATAAATTTGCCCTAAACTTGCAAAAGACTCAAAATCATAGGGATTATACTGTAAAGCTGCCTCAAAAGCAGATACAGCTTCATTATTCTTGTCAAGACCAGCCAGAGCGACCCCTGTCAAATAGTGACCAAGGTAAAATTTAGGATAATTTGAAGTTATATATTGAGTTTTATAGACAGCTTCGCTAAAATGACCCTTTTCAATATCTTCTATTGCACCATAAATATACGAATCAACACCTTGAGGATTCAACATTTTACCATATTTTTGCGGACAGTTAATTAAAGCAATATCTTCTTTTTTAGGTCGTGGGAGATAAATATGAGAGTTATATTCATAAGCTTTTTCCAATGCAGATTCATAAACAGGATTATTCAAAGCTTTTTGAGCATACATCAAACGGGCATACAAATTACCTAACTCCGGATTTTGCAGCTGTTCTTGTTTATCTGCACCAAGAACCATTGCGCCAAGAACTTTAGTTCCTGTTAAAAATTTATCATTACCTGCCTTAATCGAAACAGCCGTTTGATAATCCTGCTCAGCCAGAACATATTGCCTCAAAGCATAGAACGAATCTCCACGGAATTTGTAAGCCTCATATTTTTTAGGTCTTTGATTAATATAGTTCGTTAAATATACAATAGCAGCTTGATAATCTTTTCTATCAATAGCTTTCTGCGCGTTATCAAAAAGTTCATCTTCATCTACCTTTACATCTTCGGCTTGGACAGGTGTAACCTGAGTAGTCTCCTCCTGAGCATACACAGTATTATCTATAGAAATATTACATACCCCAAGAGCAAGTAAAAATAGTAACAAACAAACTTTATTTGAATTTATCATAAATACCCCGTTTCAACTAAAATAACTTATATAACAGAATTATACAATAGAAAAGCGTTTTTTTGAATATAGTAAAGAATTTGTTATATTTTCAAGGTATAATAATAAAAATTATAGGAGAGATAAGAATGAAAAGATGCTTCTGGGTAGATGAAAATTCAGAAATTTATGTAAAATACCATGATGAAGAATGGGGCGTTCCAAAATATAACGATAGAGAACTATTTGAACTTTTAATTCTTGAATCTTTCCAAGCCGGATTATCCTGGTTGACAGTACTAAAAAAAAGAGAAGCCTTTCGAACTGCATATGACAACTTTGATATTCAAAAAGTCGCAAATTATGATATAAGAAAGGTTAATGAACTTCTTGAAAATAAAGATATAATAAGAAGCAGAAATAAAATAGAATGCTCCATAAAAAATGCACAAATATTTATTGAAATTCAAAAAGAATTTGGAAGTTTTTCAAATTATATATGGGGATTTACAAACAATAAAATCATAAAAAATACAACCGGCACAATTCCAGTAAGCACTCCTCTATCAGATAAAATATCCAGAGATTTAAAAAAAAGAGGAATGAAATATGTTGGAACAGTTATCATATATTCCTATCTGCAAGCGATAGGTATTGTAAATGACCATGATAAAGATTGTTTCAAATATTAATATTTTTTGTAAATTTTTGTGATAGTTCTAGCAACATTCTTTTTTCTTTGATTTAAAATAAAAGATGGTGAGGAACCACATTAATCTAAATAAAGAGTTAATAAACAAATTTAAAATCTTCGGCAAGGAAATAAATGTCATTAAGTAGTGGAATAAAAAAAGTTTTTGAATCTATTGGCAAGGATAATAATCCTGCATACGCTGTTGTCGCAATTGCGACTGCAAAAGGTATTTTTAGACCATTATTTACTATGATGGATAAAAAAGAATCTCCGGAGACGAAAAAATATACAGCACTAAGAGAAGGTTTAACTGAAGTTATTGCAATCCCTACGTATTTGGCGTGCGGAGCTCTAGCAGGTAAAGGTGCCGCATTGATAAAAGATGCAGAAATGGCAAAAAAAGCTAAGCATAATCTCAGATTTGTAGGCGTATGCACAGCTGCACTAATTGTTATACCTGGATTATGTTCTTGTATCGTCAAACCATTTACAGATATGATTTTTCATAAAAACAAGAAAAAAGACGAACCTGCAAGATTAGATATCTCATCAAAACCAGAAAAGCTAAACATTTCAAAACATCAAATTACTCAAACTGGAAATATCAGCCAAAGACCTGTTTTAAATCCAATTTATAAAAATTATGATATTGCATCTTTTACAAACAACGGAATGAGGGTAGGATAATATGATAAGCGGAATACAAAATTTGATAGCAAATCCTACAGTGTACAACTTGACTCAAAGTACAGTAACTCAAATTACAACAGAAACTTGCCTAAAAGCAGCTGGGCGTCCTGCATTTATTCTTATGGATAAAAATATTGATTCACAAACAAAAAAATATTCTTCAACCAAAGAATTTTTGTACCAGATGACCTGCCTTGGAATATATTTAGCTGCAGTCATGCCTTTATTAAAAAAAGGAACTTTCGCAGCAGCGCGCAAACTTTACAAAGATGAAGATGTTTTCAAAGCATTTAAAAATTCCGGAGACTTTATAAAATATTATAAAATGGATGAAAAAGGAAAAGCTGCAAAATTGGCTGAAATAAATAATTCAATAAGCTCCGGAGATAAATTCACTAAAGAAAAAATTAATGAAAATTTGGCAAAAGGTGTAATCGAAGGCAGTTCTATCATCGGTTCAGTTACCGGTTTGGCAATAATTGCGCCAATAGTTTCCCATCCGCTGATTCACCCGATACTCAAAGTTTGCGGACTGGACAAAAAAGAAGGCGAAATTTCAAACGATAAACCTGAAAAAGGTAAATATATAACAGAAACTAAAGATAATCTTGAAATTGATAAAACTGACGACCATGATGATGACTAAATAAAAAAACATTTAGCCAACATTACTGTAATGGCGCCTTAAAACCTTTGGTCTTTGAAACATATCTGCCAATCAATTTTAATTTACTGTCTATTTCAAAAACAATACCTGACTTTGCACCATTTATGCCTGCTTTATTTGGATAAATTTCATAATTGTGAGATTCACAAGCAGTAATATTAGGCATAAATACGTTAGCACCACACTGCAAAGCTACTATTCTGCCATTTGGATTTAAGGTTTCCATTGCTGTTGTTGCTGGGATATTTATGCTAGGAAGCAATAAACGAGTTATTGCCATAACTTTTAGCGCCATATCAAAACTTCCGCAAGAACAATCGGCATATGGTGTCTGTGGATGAGGAATAAACGGGCCAACGCCTATCATATCAGCATCCAACTCCTTAAAAAATAAAATATCATCTGCTAAAGAACCTATACTTTGCCCAGGCAAACCTATCAAACAGCCCGTTCCTGTCTCGTACCCAAGTGATTTTAAATCATACAAACATTTTTTACGAACATCATAACTCATGCCGGGATGAGCGGCTTCATATAAATCTTTATCCGTAGTTTCTATTCTCAGTAAAAACCTGTCCGCTCCGGCTTCTTTAAATGCCTTGTACTCATCAAAACTTCTTTCGCCAAGACTTAATGTTAAGGCTACATCCATTTTTTTTATTCCAGAAATTATTTCACACATAACACTCTGTGAAAAAAATGAATCTTCACCACCTTGAAGTACAATTGTTTTAAAACCGTTTAACACTCCGCGATTAGCTATTTGGATTATTTCGTCTTTACTAAGTCTATATCTTTTAACATTCTTATTATCTTTGCGAATACCGCAATATTTACAAGAATTCTTACATATATTTGTATATTCTATTAAACCACGTAAATGTACAGCATCTCCAACATACTTTTTCCTAACTTCGTCCGCCGCTTTAAACAAGCCTTTGCCATCCGAATTCAATAACTCTATAATTTCATTTTTTTCAAGATTATGATTTTCTTTTGCCTTTAATAGTATTTCTTCCATATAATCCTTATTATTCAGGCAAGGTTTTTAATAAAAACCTTGCCTGATGAAAATTTATTTGTACCTATTTTAAAATTACTTAAGACAAGCCATTGTTTCTTCTTTAACCACATTCCGTTTGACCTTACGAGTAGCAGTTCTAGGAAGAGGTTCTTTTCTTACAACAATATTAACAGGTCTTTTATACGGTGCAAGTTGAACAGACAAAGCTTTAACTTCATGAACTATAAAGCTTTGTAATTCATCCTCATTTTTATATTTTGCAAAAATATCTTCTGTTGGAACAATAACAGTCATAATTTCTTCAGTTCCATCTTTAGCTCCTGATGTTCTTGTCGCTCCGAAAACACAAATCTCTGCAAAATTAGGATTTTTTTCTAATACGGCTTCAACTTCTTCAGGAAAAACTTTTTTACCACCGGATAATACAATCATATTTTTTATACGACCGGTAATATACAATCTGCCATCAGAGTCAAACTCAGCGATATCACCTGTATGAAGCCAGCCATCAGGCTCCAGAACTTCCTCTGTTTTTTCCTGATTATTATAATATCCTTTCATTACAGATGGTCCTTTGACTAATAATTCACCTGTATTTTCATCAATTTTAGCTTCGTAAGAATCCAAAACCGGTCCAACTGATAACAATTTTCTATCGTCTCCTCTGTCAACAGAAATAATAGGACTTGTTTCTGACAGTCCGTAACATTGGAATACTTTTATACCAATTCTTTCAAAAAATTCACCAACAGTTGGATCTAATGGAGCTCCGCCTGAAATAAATCCATAGAAATTACCGCCAAACTTAGCTAAAATACTCTTAAACAACTGACGTTTTATACTGTAATCTGTTATATATTCTGCAGCCGCATATGATTTTTCAAACAATAACTTCTCATCTGCAGGTAAAGATTTAATTTCCGCCTCAATAGTATTTTTTAATAACTTCATAAAGGCTGGAACAACAATCATAAAATCTATTTTTTTCTCGCGCATATCACCTAAAACATCTTTAGGTTTCAAACTCTGAGGATAGAAAATAGACGAACCGCGATTTAAAAATGTTGAAAACCCAACAGTTAACTCAAACAAATGATTCATTGGTAATATAGATAACAAGTTAACATTGTCATGCGGCAAAATCTCTGGTAAAACTTTTGACATTCCCCATACTTGAGATGTCATATTACCAAATGTAGTTTGAACACCTTTTGGTGCACCTGTTGTGCCGGACGTATAAATAATCAGAGCTGTATCTCTTAATGATCTATGACGCCATTTACATTCTCTACCTGTTGGCAATGTATAGATACTTGGCAACGTTGAATTATACTTAGGTTCATCCATCAAAATAATATGCTTAATTGAAGAAATTCTTTTTTGTAATTCCAATGCTTTTTCTAAATTCGCTTGAGAAACTGTAAGAACTGAAGGTTGACAACTTGTCAAGATAGATTCCAATTCATAAATTGTTAATTTGTTATCCAAAGGAACTGTAACCATACCTGAAATAACAGCAGCAAATAAACAAGCTCCCATCTCAGGCATTGACTCTGACAATATCGCCAATTTTTCACCTTTTTGCATTTGCAAATCCGTAATCAAATAACTGGCAAGCTGCTGGGTTAACAAACTCAAACCTTTATAAGTAAGTTCTTTCCAGCCGTATTTATTTCTTTTTCCAAGAGCAATTCTCTCACCATACAATTTTGTATTTTGTTCTAACAGTGATAAAACATTCTCTTTCATATATTTCTCCCCATATAACCTAAAACATTTTTTCAAAACAAATTATAACATAAAGTTTAAATATTGACTAGAAGTTAACATATTCTGCTTTTAAGAGACAAACCTCTTCTCCTGTTTGTGCATTTTTTATCAAATGTTCTGAAACATTATTTTCAATATCAATTTTAGCCACTGATATCACATCTTCCCCATATTTAACCTCATGCTTAAAATAGATATCCAGATTTTTTAACTTATGTGTTGTTCGAAAATCATAATCCAAAGCTTCCATTGCCCAGGTAACATAAACAGTGTTATTAACATGCCCGTTTATATCCAAATCATCATACCTTACATGAAACAGTTTTTCTGCAGTCGGATCGTCAAAAGGTTTTATTTTTCTAAGAATTATATCATCTTCCCGCTTTTCATATTTTCTAAAATCCGGATATTCCTGGCTGATATTTAAAACAGCTTTATTATCCAAATCAACAATAAACCAACTGCTAACAGCTCGAAACAATCTTTTTCCGGACAAAACATCATACCCTTCAAAATCACGAAACGTATTTAATCGAGAAGCCCCTCGGGTTTCAGTTCGAATTTTGATACTTGAAAGGTTTATCGGATAATCATCAAATTCAATACGATATCTGATTAAAAACCAGCCTAACCCTTTTTTAAAAAGTTCATCCCAGCGATACTTATGACCTAACATTTCAATTGAATTAGCAGCTAAATCTTGCATAAAATTAAGAAGAACTGCCAGCTTCAGAGAATATTGCCTATCAGCTTCAAATATAGAAATAGGATAAACTTTTTCCATAGTATACTTTGCTACATCAGAATTTATCAAACTTGACATTTCTAAAGCCTCATTGTTTAACAAACTCAACAGGTTCAACAGTATAATGCGCTTTAAACGCAGCTATTTCAGTTGAAAATTCATCGTTCCTAGCTTCTTTTAATTTACTTTTTAACAGATGTTTAGGGATCGAAGAATTAATTGATTGAATACTATTTGCCGCGATATTTGAGCAGTGGTCAGAAATTCTTTCCAAATCATTTAAAATTTCTGCATATACAAATCCGCGCTTAATATGAGATTTTTCCTTTTTCACACGTTTAATATGATTTTTCTTTGCTACATATGAAATATCATCAACAACCTGCTCTAACGGTTCAACATGATATGCTAAATCTAAATCATGCTCAACAAAAGATTTAACAGTCATATCAAATACTTCTTTAACAGCATTGACAACACATTTCAACTCTTCTACAGTTTCATGTGACAACACCCAGTCTTTACGGTGCATTTTATTTGCCAATTTTAAAATATGGATAGCATGATCGGCTATTTTTTCAAAATCAGAAATTGACAATATTAACTGAGAAATTTTATTACTGTCTTCCTCTGATAGTTCTTTTCCTGACAATTTTTGTAAAAAAGATTCTAAAGTATCCTGATATTTATCTATTAATATTTCATTTTTAGTAATAATTTCTGCAACCTTAGGATTATATTGTTTCAACATTCTTACAGACATTACAAGAGTATCACGTGTAATTTTTGCCATAGTTCCTGTTGTTTTGTAACACTGAGCAATAGCTATTGAAGGTGTAAGTAACAAGCGTTGATCTAATATTACATCCTTATCATCTTCTTTATCTTTTACAACCATTAAAGCAATTTTTTCCAATTGTTTTGCAAATGGGAATAACAACATTGTAGTTGCGATATTAAAAATAGAGTGAGCAACAGCAATTCCAAACGGATTTGCAGCTTCAGCAAAAGGATAACTAATAAAGTAATGTCCAAAATAATACAATGGTAAAAATATCACTGCACCAAGCAAATTAAACACAACATGCACTACAGAAACTCTTTTAGCATTAGTATTTACACCTATGCTTGACAAAACTGCAGTAATACAAGTCCCAATATTCTGTCCAATAATAATAGGTACAGCTATTGCATATGAAACACTACCTGTCATTGATAAAGCCTGGAGCATACCTACAGAAGCTGCAGAACTTTGTATAATTGCAGTAACAATCATCCCTACAAGCAGACCAAAAATTGGATTTGCAAATAATGTCAATACCCGTGCAAATTCAGGGCTGTCAGCCAATGGAGCCATTGATGAAGACATCAACCCCATACCAAACATCAAAACAGCAAATCCAACAAGAAATGTTCCGATATTCTTTCTTTTCGAAAGATTATTTTTTGATGTCATTATCATTATTACACCCAATAAGGCAAGAACCGGACAAAAAGATTCCGGCTTCAGAAGTCTCAAAAAGAAATTTGAACTCTGTATGCCGGATAAACTTAAAATCCAAGATGTAATTGTAGTCCCAACATTCGATCCCATTATAATGCCGATAGATTGTGATAATTTCATTATACCGGAATTAACAAACCCTACAAGCATTACGGTTACAGCTGAAGAACTCTGAATAGCAATTGTTATACCGGCACCTAGTGCAAAACTCTTTATAGGATTGGATGTCATTTTTTCTAAAAGTTTTTCTAATCGACCGCCAGCAATTTTTTCCAAACCACCCGACATAACTAACATTCCGTAGAGAAAAAACGCTAAACCGCCACACAGGGTAAATATTGAAAATACATCCATAAGACCTCCTTTGAGATTATTATATTCTTAATTCTATTGATTATCTAAACTTCTACATAATCACAAACATTATGCTATAAATAACATCGTTTGACAATAGAAAAAAAACTCTCAAAGCCTTTATGTTTCTAAATATTTACAAAAATTCTGCAGTAATAAATTGACTAATATTTAAGCTTAATTAACTATAATGAAAAGTAATAATCATTATGAATTTAGTTCAGAGCTCAGTATACAATCCCACTCAAAAAAGACTCCAATATAAATTCGCCGTGAACAAAATATATAAACTTATATACAAATTCCACAACAATACTTCTATTTAAGCTTCTTTAAGGATGATAAAAAATTATTCTGAACAATATCACCATCTACTTTTGTTAAGAAAATTTGACAATCTTTTTCATCTGCCTCAATTGGTGGCAGCTCCACTATTTCAGCAGAATAATAATTACTATCATTTCTCGAGCTCAATGGAATTCGATTTGCAAGGCTATTAAGTGAAACATTTCTCAAAAAGCCTAATGCACCCTTTTTACGGCTTGAAAATTTTGTATAAATTCTCAATGCAGCATCCTGAGTATCCAAATCATACTTACCAATAATAAAAGAACTCAATTGCGGAGATCTTGATTTTATTTTCATAAGTGCAATTATATTATCTTTAAGATACAAATCGCCATCAATTTGCTCAAACTTACCTTCCGGTATAGATACTAAATCAGTAATTACTGAAGGACTTATCATTGTTAACGGATTTCTAAATAGTGCAGCAAAATTCAATGCATACTGTACAAGTCCGACTTTTGCAATAATTCCTTCATAAACTCTAAATTGAATTTTGCCGTTAAGTTTAAGTGAATCATCCGTATTCAATTCAATTAAACCGCTGGCTTTACCATGAATTTCTTTTGGGAGATTCAATAATGATGTGGCCATCAAATTTGAATCAACATTAACTAAGGCAAGCCATATATTATATTTATGATTTTTTAAATCACAGTTAATTTTTGCAGAAGAATAACCATCTGCAATATCGAATTTATTTGAATCAATTTTTAAAACACTATTCTTATCTAAAGACATATTTGCTACTGCATTAGAAAATTTAATATCTTTATAAAAACCGTTATTAACTTTAAAAATACATTCTTCAATTATCAAATTTGCCAAATCAAATGTTTGAACTTCATCATCTGCATCTTCATCATCAGTTGCATTATTTTCAACAGATTGAGCAATAGCAGCTTGAACATCCGAGGAGGCCGCATCACTAGGAGTTTGATTATTAAATATCTTTAAATACTTTTCAACATCAATAGTATCAAGTGCCAATGTAATATTTTTTACAACAATCGGAAATTTTATTTCATTTACAATAGTTCCGCTTGCCTCATAAGCAGACCTGCGGTATCTGCCTTCTGAAGTTATATTAATGTTGTTATTTTCTGTTTTTATTCGTCCTTCACGAATAAATAAGCGTTGACTAGGAATAGCAACTTTCTCAGCTTTCATATCAGCTACTATAACAGGATATTTTCCGGTATTAACAACCTTTAATTTACCCATAAATGTTCCATTTTTAAATAACTTTTGTTTCATTAACATATTCAAAAAACCACTTGGCATTGGTTTAGGAAGCTCTAGTCCAAAATCCTGAACAAAAGTTTTACCATCTGAAAAATCAATATTTGCACTTGCGCTTAATAAAGGAATTTTTGCAAGTTCTTTATTCTTAGGTTTGTCCCAGGCATAATAATCAATTGACTTTATATTCAATATCATATCTTCAAAATGCATATCAGCAGCCAATACTCTATTAGCAGCATTATTCATATAAGATTCCTGACCTTCAGTAACAAAACCATTTCCTTTTTTAAATCTATAAAGCCACAATAAATCAATCTTATTATATTTAGATTTTAAAACTACACGAGTATCAGCTTTCCCTTTAATTTGCATAGGGTACCCGACAATCTTAGACAAATAATTTTGGGCAAAATCATTTGTAACAACCGCATCTCCAGAAAGATGGGTATCAACAGATTTTAAATAATCTTTTACAGTACCAGAAAACACCATTTTATTTGAAGGTTTATTATTATAATAGCCCTTAAAATCTTTTAACTTCACATCTTTACTGTCAAATGATACAGTTCCTGAATTCAATAATATCGGAAGATTTGCAAACGGCACAAGCTTAAATGAAGCATTATCAAGATTTATATTTCCATTTAACCCTTTATTAGTTGCCTTAATATTAAAATCAAAACTTCCATCAATATCATTAAAATAAACCAGCTGCTGGGTTATATTATTTTCAACAATCTGAGAATCAAGAAGCTGAATGACATTTTCAACTTTAAAATTATCAGAAGCAAGATTTAAATCATAATTCATCGAACTGTCCAGATAGCCATTTAACAAAATTTTAGAATTATTAACAATAATCGGAGAATTATTTATTACAACTTTTTCCTTTTTATTTATATAAACACCATTGTTATCTGAGGTTACGACATGAAGAAGTTTTCCTTCTTTTTGTATATCTGCCGTAACACTATAAAACACATTTTTTTTATCAGAATTATCATCGATTTTCAAATTTTTAGAATCAACTTTCACTAAAGTTTTCTTGTCCAAATTATAGATAAATTTTGCATTTTTCACAGACATAACAGATTGAAAAATATCAACACTCCAATCTGATTTTTTATCATTATCTTTCTCCTGTTTAAAAACAGGCATATCCAAAATTTTATTTACATCAGCAAAAACATAATCCAGAGATACATTTTTTATAAGTATATTTTTATTAAAAATTTCAGCCAAAGATAAATCAGTATTAAAATTCTCAATAGTCAACAGAGAATTGTTA
>ERZ780223.651-NODE-651-length-37820-cov-4.070065_pt1 | contig 37820 bp, 34 predicted proteins | sample MGYA00511016_ERZ780223 | MGnify/ENA primary metagenome ERZ780223 (study PRJEB29588, sample SAMEA2159032) | human gut metagenome | biome: human gut; feature: human-associated habitat; material: faeces | place: Denmark | collected 2008/2010 ... | reverse complement strand
GGCTCCACCGGGAACCGGAACAGCTGCTTCTCCAGATGGTCAAGCTCCGCCGATTTCCGGAATCTCGTCTTGCCGGTATCTTCCCCGACCCGTATGATCTCCGGCTCCGCAAGCCCGTTTTCCTCAATCATTTTCATGAAATGCACGGTCGTTTTTCTACTAAGATAGAATAATTCATGCTTCTCCCCTGTGCGGAATACGCTCTGCTTCTCGTCCATAATCACCGTCAGATACATGTCGCTGCACACCTTCATCAGCTCCCGGATCAGCCGGTACTGCACCGGGGTAAAGCCCGTAAATCCATCAAGGCAGATTACGCAGTTCTTTAGCAGTTTCGACTGCGGCACTACACCGCTGAGTACTGTCAGCACCTCCTCCGAGGTAATATAATGATCCTTCAGATAATCACGAAAGCCGCTGTACGCCGTCTTCATATCCTCCAGTTTTTTCTTCAGTGCCGCCTTAGAGCCTGCCGCCCGGATCATATCGTCAAGTCCTTCCTCCTCGATCCCGTACTGCATCATCTCCGATAGAAAGGATTTAATCTGCGCAACATATCCCTTTTTGTGGACATTCTTCCCAAAGTAGGGTAACTCCTTTTCCTTCGCCAGAAGGACCTTGTGAAGGATCATCGTCTTTCCCATATCATCGAGCACCGGCAGACTTGCCGTTCCGGTTTCCCCAAAGATACGGTACGCCAGACGCACAAAGCTCTGTACCTCAATATTCATGATCCCACGGTTGCTGCTGATCTGCACGATCTCGCGCTGCACCTGCATGGTCGCCTGCTCCGGCACCAGCATAATAAAAGTTTTGTCCTTCTCCTCCTGCGCCCTCGCCGCCACAATATGATTCAGATAATAAGATTTCCCTCGCCCGGAACCCCCTAATATAAAATGAACTGCCATCTCTTTCCTCCATTCCCACCGCTGACACCTGCGGCACAGATAGCCTTGCCAAACTGCATGCAATATTTTCACATCATTTCTACAATTCTGATAATTCATTCACATATAGTTTACCATAATCACACACTGAGGTTCTATCTTTTTTCTAATTGAATATACTGTAATAACCGGAAATTTATCTATTGGGAGGTTTTCCTATGTCGCGTACCAGAATTGTTATTTTTCAGTTGAAGGAGATCATTTACACTGCTATTTTTGTAGGTCTGGGCATTCTTCTGCTCATACTGCTTTTTTTCATGTTCTGGCCCGGCAAAGGAAAAGAGTCCGCCGGCACGACCACAACACCCTCTTCTGTATCGGGACAGTCGGCTGATACCGGCTCTGCCAAATACATAGCAGGTGTTTACACAAGCAAGCTTACACTCGGCGATGCCAAGATCAATCTTAAGGTTTCGCTTGATCAGGACCGCGTCAAATCCGTCGAAGTTGTCAACCTTAAGGAATCCGTGGAAACGATGTATCCGCTGATCAAGCCTGCTGTCAAGGAAATCTCTGACCAGCTCGCGCAGAATGTTGCACCGGATCAGGTTGTTTTGTCCGATGATTCGCCATACACCTCTCAGCTGATCCTTGACACGGTATGTCAGGTAATGAATGAGGCCGCCGCAGAATAAAATCAAATAAAAAACGACAGCTTATCCCTGAGACCTGTTAAAGTGTTCCCGGTCAACGATCGGAAATACCACTTTCGGATAAGCTGTCGTTTTATTATATCGTGAATTCGCAACGCAAGGGAGCTTGTTCACTTGCGCAGAATTCATGAACGACAAAATCTTAAAGCGCAAAGCGCGACAGATGCGTAGCATCTGGATTTTGGAATTGTTATATCGGATTAAGTAATGCCGGATACGGAAATTGCTCTGTAACAAAGCAATCTGCAGCATCCATGAAATCCGGAAGCCGTGTCAAACTCCACAGCATTGCATTCCTTACTGCTTACTGCGCACACCGGATGCCACGGCATCCTCCTCTCCGTTCTGGAAAAGTATATAGCGGTATGGTGTCAGTGCCTTGATCAGGATCGTTCCGAGGATACAGCAGGTTACAACCTCGCCAATACCTACGGTCAATGCCTGAAACGGAATGGATATATCCAGACCATGCACAACAAATTTAATGCCATACGCATAACGAAGAACGAAAGGGATGATCGCCATATTTGCAATCACCGGCGGTAACGTTACAAGGAAGGAATGCTTGCGAAGTGCATAGCTTCCCAGTGCACCAACCAATGTAGCCAGGCTGCCGAATACCACATCCGGAAGCATCGCTCCTGTAATCAGATTACTGAGCAGACATCCTATAAACAGTCCAGGCACTGCCGCCGGTGTAAAAAACGGAAGTACGGTAAGTGCCTCAGATATACGGATCTGGATCGTTCCTGATGCAAGATTAAATGTGTTGATAAATACGGTGAGTACAACGTAGATTGCAGCAATCATTGCTGCCTGCGTGATAAAATAGAGTTTCTTTCTGTTCATTGCTAAATCTCCTTTAGTTTTGTTTTACGAGTGGAAGGTCTCGAACACTCGGCTTTCTATCGATCGCTGTTTCCTATCCTATCACGTTTGTCCGTGCAATGCAAGTCCTCTTTCATTTTCCTGTAAAGGGCAGTCTCAACGTTTCGTCTTTTTTGCTGCGTTATTTGTATTTCCCATAAAAATACAGCCCCGGGAATTTCCCGGAGCTGTATCCGCTATACATAATCATTCAAGATCGTGTTCTGATTAGTTCTTAAGCTGATCCTCCAAAGACTTACGTGTAGCAGCCTCTTTCTGAGACCACTTCAGACACTTGTCATAACCATATCCTGCAGTGTCCTTCTTCATCTTTGCAACAGCCTTATCGAACTGAGCATCGTTCTTAGCATAAAGAGCGTTCCAAGACTCGTTCTTGATCGTATCTGTTACCTGTTTCCAAACAGTCTTTAACTCGTCAGACTTAGCACTTGCTGAGTAATCGGTTCCTGGAGATACTGTATATTTACCCTTCTCCATGTAATCGTTGATACCCTCACAGCCTGTCTTCTTCTTCCAGTCTTCCTGGATATCATACTTAGATGACTCCTGAGTAGAAGCCCAGTTATCAGCATTGTATGTCTCACCATCTGTCTCAGGGTTCTCAGCATCAATGTTCCATGTAGATACAGCCATCTGAAGCTGACCATCCTGGAATGTACCCTCATGATCTGTCATCTTTGTCTTCAGGTCTTTTCTACAAGCCTCACCAAGCTCTGTCAGATGTGTCTTCTTATCGTCGCCATAGTACCAGCACTCATCCTTAGGACCATATGCGTACTCAAGACGTCCGGTTGGAGTACAGAAGTAGTTCAGTACCTCAAGAGCAAGCTCTGGGTACTCACAGTTAGCACCGATAGATGTTACATAACCTGTACCAAGTGTGCTCATACCATAAACGATAGGAGATGCCTCTGAAGGTTTCATACAGTACATGTACTCACCCTTCTTCATATGCTTATCTGTGTTGAATGCGAGAGATCCGGAATAGTTGAAGATAGAGAACAGTACACCACCGTTGATTACCTTCTCGGACATCTGCTCATATGTCTGTGTCATTGAGTCAGGATCTACAAGACCGTTACGATACAGCTGATTGTACCACTTGAGCATCTCAAGATATGGTCCGTTCTCCTCTAATGCATCATGATACTTACCTGTGGTTGGATCATAGAGACCAATACCCAGCTCATCGTATCCATAGTATGCAGTAGCTGTTGCCTTAACGTACATAACCATTGCATCATCCCAGTCCGGCCACAGAGAAACAGCGTATGTCTTTCCGCCTGCATCATCCTTAGGATCCATCTTCTGCATCTTCTTAAGAAGATCAGCCATATCGCTCATGTTCTTAACCTTTGGATATCCCATCTTCTTGTAGAGATCCCAACGAGTATCCCATGTATAGAAGAATGACTGATGATCCTTACTAGATGTAGCAACCTCGCCGCCCCATCCGTAAAGCTTGTCATTTCCATCACCAAGGATTGTTGCTGAAAGTCTCTTGTTCTTTGCGAGCGCATCCTGCATATTGTCATATACATATGGTGCGTTCTCTTTGAGGATATCATCCTCCTCCAGATCATAGAGCAGTCCGGCCTTGAGGGCTGCTGCGTAGTTATCGTCTGTGTGACCCCAGATAATGATATCTCCAAGATCCTTATCAGACATTCTTGTCTGGAATGTACCACTCTCGTCAGGTACGATGTTAAGCTTTACATTGAACTTATCCTTGATAAGATCAGCTGCCCATCCTTTCTGTAATCCTGATGAGTTTGCTACCTGACTGTATACAGTCAGGGTGATTGGCTCGTTGCTGTTGCTGCCGAACTTACAACCTGTGGCTGCAACTGTTGTTCCTGCTACCATGCTAGTCGCAAGGAGCATGGAAAGCATTCTCTTTCCCAGTCCTTTTTTCATGTTATCCATCCTTTCTTATTGTTGTTAACACCTACCCGATTATACTATGTCAGTCGCACAGTCGCAATAGCCCTGTGCGAAATACATTCAAACAAACCAAAATATAATGGTCGTTTATTCTTCGTCTGTATCCTCTTCTTCCTCCTCAGACTCAAAATCCTCCTCGTCATCGGAAGCTTCAGCAGTCTTCTCATCAACCTCAGCCATGAGATTTTCTCTCTCGATGACCTCGAAGAACGTATTAGCAAAACCGCTGATCGTGAAAATGATACATGCCGGTCCAATTAAAACTCCGGCAAACATAGTTGTCAGATTCCACATAATGATCGCCATCTCGATCACCAGAAGCACTGCCAGAAATGCTGTTCTGCCAAGAAACTTCGCCGCTATGGAATAAGAATTACGCATCGTATTAATGATGCTGTTCTCGTAACGCGCCATTAACGGAAACGCATATACCATATGCATAAAGATCAGATATACTCCAACTACACCAATGATCAAAAACATGATGTTATGATGCTTCGCCGCATGATACAACTGGAAATCCAGATATACCGCATAGCTTGCAACCATGCCAATAACCCCGAGAATACTTCCCTTTTTCAGGTTCGCCTTAAACTCCTTCCAGAAAGGACCGGCAATGTATCCTTCTTCATCCTTCACCATCTTGAGTGTGATCGTATAGGCCGCGGTCGTTGCAGCTCCCATCGTTACAATCGGCAGGCTGCATAAAAGCCACATACAATTGAGCTTAAACACATCCATCAGACGGTTCATAAATTTATATAAGGGACTATCCACACTAAAAAATTTCATTCTGTCTTATTCTCCATTCCGTGTAATCAGACCTTTCTCCTTTATATGCATATTGCTTACATACTGCTTAAAAATACCAGGGGCGCCAAATATGCCCCCGGTATCTCATAATCTCTTAGAATATCAGTCTGCACTTTGGCATTAACCCTTGACAGCACCCAGCATGATACCTTTCTCGAAGTATCTATTCATGAATGGGTACACAATCAAAATAGGGATAACGGAAATCATGGAGATTGTATACTTGATAACCTTTGTATTCAGTGCAGCAGCAAATGCTGACTTGGCAGCCTGACCACCTGCGTTCATGGAAGCCTGCAGGTTGGATGACTGGTTCAGGTAAATATACAATCTATGCTGCAATGTATACAGCTTTGGTGAGTTACTCATGTAAATCAGGGAATCCTGGAAGGAGTTCCAATGACCTACCGCACCGAAGATCGCGATTGTTGCAAGGATTGGCTTACTTAAAGGCCAGACAATCTTTGTAAATACCTGCATGTAGGAAGCACCATCGATAAATGCACTCTCCTCCAACTCAGCCGGGATAGACTCGATATAAGTCTTAACCAGGATGATGTTGTATGGAGCCACGATACCAGGAATGATGTATACCATGTAGTGGTTTGTCAGACCCAGCATAACCAGGTTCAAATATGTTGCGATCAAACCTGCGTTAAAATACATTGTAATAACGATTGCACGATACCACAGACTTCTGTGCCACATCTCCTGCTTGGTTACGAGATAACCAACAAATGCAGAGGCAACTACCATCAAAGCAGTACCGAAGATTGTTCTTGTGATGGATACGACGAACGCATATCCAAGATCACCTACACCGGCAAGTGCCTTGTAGTTGTTAATGTTAAGTCCGTGAGGGATGAAGTTGATCAATCCCTGCTGTACCATTGCATTATCTGAAATCGTGTTGATGAACAGATAATAGAATGGGAAGATACAGGTGAGGGTGAACAAAATGAAGAACAGATAGTTCAAAATATTGAACACAATGTCACCTGGTTTCAATTTGTACATACGTTTATGTTTCTTGTTGTACTCTTTCTCTCTTTTAGCATCTAATTTCTCTTGTGCTGTCATTGCCATTTGTGTTCACCTCCTTATACAATACTCTCGCCACGGAGTGCCTTAGAAAGGGAGTTCGCTCCGAACAGCAAGACTACACTGATGACCGACTTGAACATACCGACCACGGTTGAAAGCGGGATACTACCACCACTACCAAGACCGAGGTTGTAAACGTAAAGATCAAGAACCTCAATGTGGTTCTTATTCTGTGGTGTACAGAATACCAGGTACTGATCAAGACCGTTACTCAGAACTGCTGCAACTGCCATCAGTAACAGTACGAAGAAGGTAGGCAGAAGACCAGGCACTGTAATATGCCACATCTTCTGGAAACGACCGGCACCATCCACCGTAGCAGCCTCATACAACTGCTGGTCGATACCTGCGATACCGGAAATGTAGATGATCGCGCTCCAGCCGACACCCTTCCATGTTCCCCATGCCCACATCTTAAGCCATGTGAAATGGTCACCCATCAGGAAGTTATGTCCATCAGCGCCCTTAGCAATAAGTCCGATACTCTTTGCAAATGTGTTAATGAAACCGTCAGTTGAGAAAATAGCAATTGCCAAAGCGTATACTAATACCCAGCTGATGAAGTTTGGTACTGTTGTAAATGTCTGAATAAAACGACGGAATGTGAGGTTCTTGATCTCGCAGAGGAAGATAGCGAATGCCATTGGAATCCACTGTGTAATCAGACCTAAAGCGGACATTGCCATTGTGTTACGGATAACACGGATGATATCGCTTCGGGTTGCACCGTTCTGGAACAAATATGTAAACCACTTGAATCCTACGAAGTTTGACATACTCAGCGTTCCACCTGTCTGATAATCGAAAAATGCATATCTCCATCCCCAAAGTGGCAGGTAGCAGAATACGAATGCCAGTGCCAGGAACGGCATAAACATCAGGAACAGCTTGTACTTAGGATCCATCTCCATCACCTCATCCGGTGTTGCCTTTGGAAGCATCATCAGGATAGCGATAGACATAATGAGCAAAGCAACAGCGATCACAGTATAAACAACTGCTGCAACCGGGAAGGTTGGTCCGACTCTGTCAAGCTTTGACTGCATTGTTGTGCTGCATACCATGTTGTATGCCAGGATCGTAACACCAAATCCTACGATCTCTACAATACTACCAAGGATAGACCAGAGAATACCTGCTCTCTTCATCTTAGTATTACCAAGAGACATGCATCCGCCTACTACAACGAATGCCACACCGATCAGTGCGACTACTGCGCCTGCATATAATACATAGAAAGCGCTTGGACTCAGCCAGTTCATACGAAGAGCACGACCGGCCTCGCTGGTCAGGGTTGAATAAGATACAGCCGCTGTAAAAAGCGAAGTATTCTCATTCACCAAACTACAAATCCTTGTCGGATTCATAAAAGGGAAGAAAACGGAAATTGCAGAGAAGATAGCAATCACTCTCTGTAACATATAGATATAATCTACCGTTCCCCTTTTCTCTGTTTGTGATTCTTTCATAATAACCTCCTGTATTACTTATTTCATCCCACCGTCAAAAGCCCTGTAAACAGACCAGAGCAGACATTCAAGATGATAAATAGAGTTTACGCTATTTTTATTATACATGCATTTTCCTCTATCGAATACCATAAATAATAGAGAAAAAATACACGACTTTTCATTCGACACGCTACGAGCATTTTCCTATGCCCTTAAAAAAGGAGACAGGTTGTCGCCTATCTCCTTTCAATGATATCTACTTATTCAGCAGATGTCCGTTGCAGGAATTATTTCTTCTTCTTAACAACGACTACTGCTACAACTGCTACTACTACAACTACGATCACGATCGGAACAACCGGTGAAGACTTCTTAGAAGATGTTGTAGAAGCATCGCTTGTTGTGTTGGCATCACTTGATGCACTTGAAGCATCATCAGCAGGTGCAACTGCATCCGGATTGTCTGAGTTGAAGCCGGATACGGTAAATGTGATCTGGATAGAATCTGTAGGAACTACAGTGATGTCAGGGCTGTCTGCGTACTCACCCTTATCCTTCTGATAAGAGTTCATAGCATCGAAACGAAGAAGTCCGGACTCATCTGTGTACTCAGATGGGAAGAATGGCTCAGATGGAAGAGAGATTTCCTTTCCATCGCATGTCAGCTTCACATCAGAGATTGTTACAGGGTTATCCTTTGCAGTCATAGGAATATCTGTATCAACATAGATCATAGAAATCTTAGTCTCTGAATCACCCTTTGTATCAAGAGCGTTGTTCAGGTTAGAAACACCAACAGTATATGTACCGTTACCCTTGATCTCAACATCCTGTACCTGTGTACCCTCGATTGCCGTAACACCGTCTGTACCAGACTGGAACAGTGTACCGTTATCGAATGTCAGATTTGCTTTCTTCATGTCCTTACCATCGATACCAAGTGTATCGGAATACCACTCATCACGGAAGATCCATGTACCGGTCTCCTGTAATCCGAAGTATGCATGATAAGTGCCGTCTGCGTCAAATGCAGCCTTAGCTGCCTTCTTACCGGCCTTACTTGTTGCTGCAGATACATCAGTAGGTACTGCTGTTGCTGTAACAGCCAGAGCCAGTGTCAAAGCGCTGAGAGTAGCTGCTACCTTTCTTAATGACTTTCTCATTGTATCGTCCTCCTCAAAATAAACGGTGCAGTCATAAATCAGTGCTTCCCGCCGGAAGACTCATCCTGCTGCCCATATTCTCATTTTTGTACATCATTGCCATAGCATAGGTGTACAATTTAATTGTTCTTGTCTATTTTACCAAATACATACGGAAATAAAACCATAATAATTCGACATTTTTACACGATAAATTATACATTTTGGTCAATTTCGGTCTGATAAGGAATATGAATGACCACTTTTGTCCCTACATTCTTCTCGCTGTCGACCTCAACGCCGTATTCACCACCAAAAAGCAGGCGGATACGCTGATTTACATTACGCACGCCGATGTGATTGTCATCTCCCTGCTCATCCTTCATGATCTTTCGCAGATGACCAAGCTCATAGTAGTCCATTCCCTTTCCGTTGTCCCGGATCTCGATGAAAATATCGTCTTTCTTCTTATATACATGGATCACCAGTCTTGCATCACATGCCTTTTCCTCCAGACCATGCACAAATGCATTCTCCACAAACGGCTGCAGTGTCAGCGGAAGGATCCTCGCCTTCATGTCCACATCAGGGTCGATCGTCAATTCAGACGTAATTCTGTCTCCAAACCGGTACTCCTGTATCTTCAGATAATATTCCACCATCTGAAGCTCCTCCTTTAATGTCACAAGACGGTCTGTCACCTGAATATTGTACCGCATGGTCTTTGCCAGCATCTTGACCAGTTCAACGATCTCCGGCTGATGATTCACCACTGCCTTCATACGGATCGTTTCCAGCGTATTATATAAGAAATGTGGATTGATCTGACTGGCAAGCATCTTAAACTCCACTTCCTTCTGCTTTGTGTGAAGCTTCTCCTTCTGGACCTGCTCGTCCACCACATTACTCATCAGCAGACGGATATCCTGCATCATCTGCTCCAGCTCTATGTAAAGCTCACCGATCTCATCGTTACCCTCGATCCGCTCCACCTCATCATATTCTCCCTGCGCTACACGATGCATCTGAACCCTGAGCTGGAACATACGATTACTGTAGGAAGCCGCAAATGCAAAGATCAACAGCGCAGAGACGATCATTCCGATAATCTCCGGAATAAATGCCTGCATACTGATCTGGTTGACCTCCGCCATGATATCCTGATAATTCTGAACACTGACCACCGAATAATAATCATCCGAGCCATCCATCTGCAGACGCTCGTATGAGATCAGATATTCCTCAACCCCATAGGAAATCTGTTTTGTCACTCTGCTCTTATTGATCTTCTGAATTTCCTCCTTGAGAAACGGATAGTCCAGAGAACTGCAGTTGCCGGATATCCAGTAATAATCATCGTATAGAATCGCCGTATCCTGCCTCTGTTCATTCAGTGTAACCTTATCGTACTGGATCTGTATCACAACAATGCCAACCACATCGTCATCGTCATCCCGCACCGCACGGCTGATCTGCATCGTCTGATCCTTTTCATTGTCTCCGGACGTTTCACCAAAATACCAGTACCCTTCATCAACACAGTCCACCGTCTCCTTGTACCAGGTCTGCGTCCGGACAGATTGCTTAAAATAGGAAAGGTTATTGATCCGGTTCAGATCGTAGGTGTCAACGGTCGGGTTGTCCAGAAACAGATTGATCGAAGAAATATCCTGTTCATAGAAATTGATATAATCCTCCATTACCGTATTGGCTTTGCGGTAATCGCTGTAAAACTGTGTTTTATTTTTGTATTTGCGGGTGGTAAGCTTTAAAATCTCATCATTACTGCACAGAAGACGTGCCACATTATCTAAAACGGTCATAGACTCACGGATCGAGGAACTGAGCACGGACAACTCCTCTGCCTGTGTCTCCTCCGTCAGCTTGATCATCATCTTGCGCGTCTGCATATTGGTATAGATGCTCATTACGAGAAGCGGAATAATTCCACCGATCAGATAGATTAAGATCATCCGGTGGAGAAATTTCATATCTTTAAATAAGTGAAATCTTTTCTTGTAGTTTAATTCATTCATAAGCTGTCTGTCATCCGTCTATTTTGAACTGTACCTGAAGTGATTTCTTGAGCGGCTGCCCTCCCAGTGATGTCACCTTCGTTGTGATGTTAAGAATATAGGATTCATTCTGGGCGTACGGTTCTAACGGCTCGATCTCGATCTCATTTTCCAGGGAATTATAACGGATCGCTGTACGCAGCGGTGAGAGATTCATGGAGGTCACATACAAATTGACATTATTCACGGTCTTGGGATCTAACGGAATATTGAACTTGATCTTCCAGACGAAATTGCCCGTCTTAAACTTCAGATCCTGACGCACTTTACTCTCAAGTCCCTCTGTCATAGATTCAAATTCCAGATATTTAGCCATGACACTCTCCTGCCTTTCTTTCCTTATAATAAGGTATTCTGATCTCTTTTATCATCTTAACACATTCTCTTTTTTTTGGATAGACTCATTCGCAAATTTTCCTGCGGCAAAACACAGTTTTTCTTTGAAGTCATATTTGGTGTGTGATATACTTAAAAGTGATATTCAATTGCAAAATAATATGATCGAAGCTGCCGCAAGTGGCGGCGAATGAGGACCTGTTATCATGAAAAAAGTAAATTTCAAACCAGGAAATATGATCTATCCGCTTCCTGCCGTCATGGTAAGCTGCGGAGATATGGATCACGTATCAAATATATTAACGGTTGCATGGCCCGGTACACTCTGTACCAATCCGCCGATGGCATACATTGCTGTTCGCCCGGAGCGTCATTCTTACCCGCTGATCCGCGAATCCGGCGAGTTTGTCATCAATCTGACGACGAAGGAGCTTGCTCACGCGACGGATTACTGCGGCGTTCGTTCCGGACGGGATCACAACAAATGGACGGACTGCCGTCTGACGCCGGTTCCTGCCGACACCGTGAAATGTCCGCTGATTGCGGAAGCACCTGTCAACATCGAATGCAAAGTACGCCAGGTTCTTGAACTTGGCTCCCATCATGTTTTTGTGGCTGACGTGACTGCCGTTCACGTTGCCGAGAAGTATATGGATGAGAAAGGAACCTTCCATCTGGAGGATGCCGGTCTGCTGGCATATTCTCACGGAACCTACTACAGTCTCGGCAAGTCCCTCGGTCATTTTGGATATTCCATCCGCCGCCGAAAAGGTAACGGACGGAAAAGCACCAAACGTCCCACCGGAACATACAATAAAAAAGGAGCTAAGGCGTGCGGAAATGAGGGGTAACGTATGAAGATAAGCTATATCAGAATACAGAATTTTAAGTCCATTCGCGATCTGGAGATCACCGAACTGGAAAACGCACTGATTCTTGTCGGCAAAAACAACACCGGTAAAACAAACGTCATCGATGCCATTCTTGCCGCCACCGGATACCACACGGTATGCACCGAAGAATTTCTGGATCCGCAGAAGAGCATCGACATTACCCTGTCGATCGAGTTTACCGAGGAGGATCTTCAATCCTATCAGACCCGTGGTATGGTCAGCAGGCACCGCGACTACGAAAAGTGGCTGGAGGAGTTTCGCTCGCTGATTCCTTCCTTTCAGGACAACACCGTGACCTTTACGTTTCATATCAATCCGGAACACAAGGTTCGCTACAACGATGGCTTCCAGAAGAATAACCCATACATCCGGGAGATTTTTCCGAAGATCTATCACATCGACCAGACCAGAAATCTGGACACGTTACAGAATGATGTTTTCAGTTTTTATGACAAAGAATCCTTCGAGATGCTCAAGGATAACACCTGTACCTTTGACCCCGCCCGGAAATGCAACCGTTGTTTCCAGTGTATCGGTGTCATCAACAAGAAAACGCCGGAGGAGCTGACATTATTTGAGACGACACGACTGCTCCAGTATAAGCTTTTCCGTACCAATCTGAACGAATTTGCCGACAAAGTGAATTACTATTTTCACCGCAACGGTAATCCTTCCCAACAGATCCGCTACGTCTTGAATTTCGACCTGGATGATCTGCTGCATATCGACACACAGCTGATCAATCGCGAGCGCAACGATTACGTTTCCTCTCTGAGTTCAATGAGTGAAGGTATCCGCAGTATTTATGTACTTTCTCTTCTGGAGGCGTATATTGACGAGGCGCAGACCCTGCCCTGCATCATCCTGATGGAGGATCCGGAGATTTATCTGCATCCGCAGCTTCAAAAGGTTGCCAGCGAGATTTTGTACCGCCTGTCCAAGAAGAATCAGGTGGTCTTTTCCACGCACTCGCCGAATTTGATCTTTAATTTCTCGTCCAAACAGATCAAGGAGGTCCTTCTGGATGAAGAATATTACACAACCGTGCGCCCGGAGACCGACATCGATCAGATTCTCGATGACCTCGGCTACACTGCCAACGATCTGATGAACGTCAGCTTTGTTTTCATCGTCGAGGGCAAGCAGGACAGCAACCGGCTTCCGCTTCTCCTCCAGAAATACTACTCCGAAATCTACGACGAAGACGGCAAGCTCAAGCGCATCACGATCATTCCGGTCAACAGCTGTACGAACATCAAGACATATGCCAACTTAAAGTACATCAATAAGCTGTACCTCAAGGACCAGTTTCTGATGATCCGCGACAGTGACGGCAAGAATCCGAAATACCTTAAGAAGCAGCTCTGCAGCTACTATGGTCAGAGGGCGAAGGAGGACGCCGGTAACCTGCCGAAGGTTGAACCGAAAAATGTCCTGATCTTAAAGTATTACTCCTTTGAAAATTACTTTCTGGAGCCTTCCGTCATGGCAAAGATCGGTGTCATTAAAAATGAGGAAGATTTTTACAATATTCTTTATAAGAAATATAAGGATTACCTTTTCAAATTAAACAGCATGAAACGGATGCAGCGCATCAACAACATCCGCATCAAAAGCAAACAGGATCTCAAAGACAACATAGAGCTGATTAAAATTTACGTCCGCGGGCATAATCTTTTTGATATCTTTTACGGACGTTATCACGGGCAGGCAGAACAGGAGATTTTGCAGAGATATATTGACGTTGCTCCGCGTGAAACCTTCCAGGATATTTTCGACGCGATCGACTCTTTTGTTTATTTTGAAAACAGAAGAAAATAGGTTGACATTATAAACGATTTCGTTATAATGTATGGTATGTATGTCTTCACTATTCTACAGGAGTGGTGAAATGTGTTTTGCAAAATAAGTGTTTGATGAGGTGCAAAATGGAAAATCAGTATATTATTAAGGGAGGAAATCCTCTTCACGGCGAGGTTGTCATCGGCGGCGCCCAAAACGCTGCTCTTGGAATTCTTGCTGCTGCCATCATGACAGATGAGACAGTGACGATCGACAATCTGCCGAACGTAAGAGATATCAACGTCCTTCTTACAGCGATAGAGAGTATTGGTGCTACTGTAAACCGGATCGGACCGCATGAGGTTCAGATCAACGGAAGCACTATTTCCGATGTTACAATAGATTATGATTCCATCCGTAAGATCCGGGCTTCTTATTATTTATTGGGAGCTCTTCTTGGCAAATATAAAAAGGCACAGGTAGCCCTTCCGGGCGGATGCGATATCGGAAGCCGTCCGATCGACCAGCATCTGAAGGGATTCCGTGCACTGGGGGCCACGGTCAACATCGAGTATGGTATGATCAATACCTTTTCCGATGCGCTGATCGGTAACCATATTTATCTGGATGTTGTTTCTGTCGGTGCGACGATCAATATTATGCTTGCATCCTGCATGGCACAGGGTCGTACCGTTATTGAGAATGCTGCCAAAGAACCGCATATCGTAGATGTTGCCAACTTCTTAAACAGCATGGGTGCCAACATCAAGGGTGCCGGTACTGACAAGATCCGTATTGACGGCGTTGAGCGTCTTCACGCCAGTGAGTATTCGATCATTCCTGATCAGATCGAGGCAGGTACTTTCATGGTAGCCGCTGCTGCCACCAAGGGCGATGTCCTGATCCGCAACGTCATCCCAAAGCATCTGGAGGCAATCTCTGTCAAGCTGATCGAGATCGGTGCCAAGGTTGAGGAATTCGATGATGCCGTGCGTGTATCCGCTTCTGACCGCCTGGGTCACACACAGGTAAAGACACTGCCATATCCCGGCTTTCCAACCGATATGCAGCCACAGATTGCAACGTTGCTGGCTCTTTCCAATGGTACCAGTACCGTTACTGAGAGTATTTTCGAGAATCGTTTCAAATATGTCGATGAGCTTGCCCGCATGGGTGCCAACATCAAGGTCGAAGGAAATGTCGCGATCATTGAAGGTGTTACCGGACTGACCGGTGCTTCCATCACCGCGCCTGATCTTCGCGCCGGCGCTGCTCTTGTTGTTGCAGGTCTTGTTGCCGATGGATTTACAACCGTAGATTCCATTCACTTTATCGAGCGCGGTTACGAGGATTTCGATAAGAAAATGACAGCTCTCGGTGCCTGTATGGAGAAGATTCCTGTTGATGACGAGAGAGAGATGCTCAAGTTTAAGATGAAGGTCGGATGAAACACAGAGACTTAAAACGCTGAGGCAGACAAAACCTCAGCGTTTTTTTTGCATAAAATTTATATTTCGTAAAAAGGAAAAAACAACATTTTGCCTTTAACAGATTTCTTTCACATCCAGCTCCTGTACCATCGCCAGATTCACGATCAGACCGTTGATCTTCACGATCGGATTACTCTGATCCATCGGGTTCGTATCAACGATCCGGGCACGCTTATTGTCCGAAAGAACCACCTCGCAGCCAATATAAAACGTTGCAACACCCTCCATGAATATTGCCATATAATTCGGATCAAACTTCTCATGATCCTCCTGCAGCATACGGAACACCTCAAACGGACAATGAGGCTCTCTGTACACTCTCGCAGAGGTCAGTGCATCATAACAATCAGCGATCCCGACAATCTTTGCAAAATCATCGATCTCATCTGCCTTCAAGCCATTCGGATAACCGGAGCCGTCACATCTCTCATGATGCATCAGCGCCGCATTCATGATCCGCTCATCCAACGGATGCTTCTTTAAGAAATCATATCCCTTCTGCGGATGCTGCCGGATCACAGAGTATTCCGCCTCCGTGAGTGAGCCTGCCTTCTTAATGATCTTGCCCGGCACCCCCATCTTCCCGACATCATGCAGAAGCCCCGCCAGCGTCAGAATATCCTGTTCCTCCTCCGTCATGTACATCCACTTGGCAAACTCATGGCACAATATCGCCACATTCAGGCTGTGTATGTATGTGAGATCATCATACCGGCGCACTCTCCGAAGAATCCGGAACGTATGCGTCGGATCATCACTGAGCGCAATGATCTCCCTTGTCTCCTTCAGAAGCTTATTGGTGTTCAGATCCTCGTCCTCCCTGACGATATATTCGGACAGTGATTTCTCCAATAGCTGTGCGGATTGGATCACCCGTTCACTGAACAGACGGTAGTCCTTTGACTTTCTCGCAGGTCCCGCCTTGTTCTCTGCCAAAAATTTCCATTCCATCTTCCCGTCTCCTTCGTATCTGTGTCATTTCATTCCCTCAATATGAGATAAAATACCTTTTATTCCCTATATTATTCTATTATGATTGCACCAAAATATCAAGTCATGGTCTTTGTTGCAAAAGTTCCGAAAAAAGCGTATTATATAGTGTGAGATAATTTATGATGTAACAGGCAGAACAGTCGGCACTGTGACGCCCCGTGACATCAATAAATCATTTTGATGTATTGACATTGGAATTTAGAAAGGATAGGTACATTATGGTTTCTAAAAATGGCTGTTTTATTGTATTTGAAGGCATTGACGGCAGTGGGAAATCCACACAGATCTCCCTTCTGAAGGAGCACATTGAGGAACATTCCATCAACTGCATGACCACGATGGAGCCAAGCAATGGTCCGATCGGCACACTGCTGCGCCAGTTTCTCTCCGGTCGTATCAAGGGAGAAGAGACAACATTGACAGCTCTTTTTGCGGCAGACCGTCTGGATCATCTGAACAATCCGGTCAACGGTATCCGCAAACTGCTGGAGGACGGCATCGCCGTTATTTCTGACCGTTATGTATTTTCCAATTATGCATACCAGAGCGTATCCGTTCCTCTCGAATGGATCATGAAATGCAACGAAATGGCAAATGAGACTGTTCGTCCGGATTGCCACATCTTCATTGATGTTGCTCCGGAAACAGCCATGGATCGTGTTTCAAAGGGACGTCACCAGACAGATATCTACGAGACACTGGATCGTCTCACAGATGTCCGGGAACGTTATCTTGACCTCATCCACCGCATGGAGGATGTAGAAAATATCATTATCATAGACGGCAATCGTCCTGAGAAAGAGATTGCCGATGACATCTGGGCGAAGGTCTGTCACTATTTTGTATAAATCAGACCGCATTATCTGAGCAAAGAAAAAGGAGGAGGAATCATGAATCTGCGTGTAAACCAGCTGCAGCAGCCGACACAGCTTGAACCAAAAGCACCTGTCACTGAGTCTGATGGTTCCTTTCGTTTTACCCTGCTCAGCAGCATTGAAGAACAGGAGCTGCGCGCCAGTCTGGCTGTGATGATGGAGGATATCACCCAGCAGGGCAACAAGCTCAGCCGCAAGATGGACATCCGCGACATGAAGCTGTACCGCAAAATGATCAAAGAATTTATGAATGAGATCGTTACACACTCCCATTCCTTCAGCCGCGAGAACTTTCTCGATAAGAAAGGACGGCACAGAGTGTACGGCATGGTAAAGCTGATCGATGCCGCACTGGACGATCTCGCCGAGGAGCTCATGCGCGAGGAGAAGGACCATCTGGCAATACTCAATAAAATCGGTGAAATTCAGGGAATGATCCTCGATCTGTTTACCTGATCTATCATAGGAGGCATTTATGGCAAATTTTAAAGATATCATTGGACAGAAGCAGGCAAAGGAACACTTCCAGACAGCCATTGAGACAGGGAACATTTCCCATGCATATATCATCAATGGCGAGACCGGCTCCGGCAGACGCATGCTCGCTGACGCCTTTGCAAAGGCACTGCAGTGTGAGAAGCATCCCAATGCAGACTCCTGCGACAGCTGCAAGTCCTGTCACCAGGCAGAGTCCGGCAATCATCCTGACATCCGCTATATCACCCATGAGAAAGCGAGCATCAGCGTTGATGACATCCGTGAGCAGCTCAACAACGATATCCAGATCAAGCCATACAGCAGTGAGCATAAGATCTATATCATACCGGATGCCAATAAAATGACTGAGCAGGCGCAGAATGCGCTCTTAAAGACCATTGAGGAGCCACCGTCATACGCTGTCATTCTCCTTCTCACAGATAATCTCAACGCACTTCTGCCGACGATCCAGTCCAGATGTGTGACGATCAATACAAAACCGATCTCCAAAGAGGAAATTGCCGGTTATCTTGTCAGCCACCTCTCCATGGAGCAGGAACAGGCTGATATTGCCGCAGGCTTCTGTCAGGGCAATATGGGCAAGGCGATCCGCTTTGCAAACTCCACTGATTTTCAGGAAATGAAGGAGGATACCCTTCATTTATTAAAAAATGTCGAGCACATGGATGTTTTTGAGATTGTTGATTCGATTCGTATATTCTCCCAGAAAAAGGGCATGATCGATGATTATCTCGACCTGATGCTGTTGTGGTACCGCGATGTACTGATGTTCAAGGTTACAAAGGATGCAAATCTCCTGCTCTACCGCGACCAGTTCCACAACATCTCCCACCAGGCAAGCATGCACACCTATGAAAGCATCGAAAATATCCTTCAGGCAATCGACAAGGCAAAGGTCCGTCTTGGTGCCAACGTCAACTTTGACGTCACCATGGAACTGATGGCACTTACCATGAAAGAATAGGCATAATCCGCCAATAGAAAGGACAACAAATATTATGATATTAATTATCGGAGTCAGATTCCGTAAATCAAGTAAGGTATATTATTTTGATCCCACCGGCTACGAAATAAAAAAGGGCGACCATGTTATCGTTGAGACTGCGCGCGGTATCGAATACGGCACGGTTGTACTCGGACCGAAGGAAGTAACCGATGACAGGGTTGTTTCCCCGTTAAAGCCGCTGACACGTACCGCAACACCGGAGGACGAAAAAACCAATATCGAAAACGAGCAAAAAGAAAAAGAGGCTTACCGGATCTGTCTCGAAAAGATCAAAAAGCATGATCTGAAAATGAAGCTGATCGATTCTGAATATACCTTTGACCGAAACAAGCTTCTGTTTTATTTTACCGCAGACGGACGAATCGATTTCCGTGAGCTTGTAAAGGATCTCGCTTCTGTTTTCCGAACACGTATTGAACTGCGTCAGATTGGTGTCCGCGATGAAACGAAACTTTTAGGTGGTATGGCTATCTGCGGAAGACCGCTCTGCTGCCACACCTTCCTCTCCGAGTTCGCCCCGGTATCTATTAAGATGGCAAAGGAGCAGGGACTTTCCCTGAACCCGACACAGATTTCCGGCGTCTGCGGACGTCTGATGTGCTGTCTCAAAAATGAGCAGGAAGCCTATGAGGAATTAAACAGCAACTTACCTGCCGTCAAATCGCAGGTTAAGACGATTGACGGTTACGTTGGCGAGGTGCAGAGCACAAGCGTATTAAAGCAGCTTGTCAAGGTGGTGATCACCAAGAAGAACGGCGAACGTGAGATCCGCGAATACCCGGTTACCGATCTTAGCTTTAAGGATCACCAGATCAGCAGCGAAGGTTCTGAGCTGGAGGCATCCTTAAACGAAATGGTTGATGAGCAGGGACTGGAGCAGCTTGAGATCATGGAGAAGCAGGACATCGAGGATCGTCAGGAGGAAGAAAACGAGAAGCGTGGCAACAGACGCGACAACAACCGTCGTGGACGCGGACCAAAACGCGATAATAATCGTAGCGGACAGGACCGTGACCAGAGACGCGACAATAATCGTGGCAGACAGGATCGTGACCAGAGACGCGACAATGATCGCGACGGACAGAATCGTGATCAGGGACGTAACAATAACCGTGGCGGACAAGACCGTGACCAGAGACGCGACAATAATCGTGACGGGCAGGATCGTGACCAGAGACGCGACAATAATCGTGGCGGACAGGATCGTGACCAGAGACGCGACAATAATCGTGGCGGACAGGATCGCGAGCAGCGACGTGACAATAACCGCAGAGACCGTGAACCTCGGAGTAATAACCGTGACAAACGCCCTGCAAGAGGACGCGGCGGTTATGAGAATCAGGCAATCCATCTGACCGATACCGAGAAGCAGGATCAGAGCTTCCGCGGCGGCTATGAGCGTCAGAGCGACGGACGCCGTGACAAGGGACGCCCTGAGCGTTTCCGTGAGGAGCGCAGTAAGAGAGGCGACCACGATAACAGACGTAACAACCATCGCCGTCAGAACAACAATAAAGGACAAAGCACACCATGAAAGCAGAATTAAGACCGGGAGAACGCCTGGACGATCTTCAGATCAATGATTATTATATTATTCAGAATCCCGATAAATTCTGTTTCAGTATGGATGCTGTTTTGCTGTCTTCCTTTGCACACTGTGCACCGGGCAGCAAAGTTGCTGACTTTGGTACAGGTACCGGGATCATCCCAATCCTGCTGACCGCCAAAACAAAAGCCGCGCATATTGATGCACTCGAAATCCAAGCCGAAAGTGCAGACATGGCGCGACGCAGTGTCCAATATAACGGACTAACCGACAAGATCAATATTATTAACGGGGATATTAAGGAAGCCTCTTCCCTTCTCGGAAAGGCTTCCTGTGATTATGTCATTACAAATCCCCCTTATATGAATAACAACCATGGATTGAAGAATCCCGAATTACCCAAAGCGATTGCCCGCCATGAGATACTCTGTACCCTTGACGATGTGATCCGGGAAGCCTCCCGGGTATTAAAGCCCGGCGGACATTTTCTGATGGTACACCGGCCATTCCGGCTGATCGAGATCATCAGCTGTCTGACGAAATATAGGCTGGAACCAAAGCGGATGCGGTTCGTTCATCCATTTGCAGACAAAGAACCCAATATGGTTCTGATCGATGCCGTCCGCGGCGGTAATTCCATGGTCAGGATCGAAGCCCCGCTTGTAATATATGATACGCCCGGCGTATACACGCAGGAAATTCTCGATATCTATAATACTTAAACCGGATAGGAACAGAAAGCCTCTCTATGAGACATTTCTGCTCTCCTATTTCCGATACAGGAAACGGAGAAAACCATGACAGGAACTTTATATTTATGTGCCACTCCCATCGGCAATCTGGAAGACATCACCTTCCGTGTTCTCAGAACCTTAAAGGAGGTCGATCTGATCGCCGCAGAGGACACCCGCAATACGATCAAGCTTCTCAATCATTTTGAGATCAAAACTCCTATGACAAGCTATCATGAGTACAATAAAGTGGACAAGGCTGCCTATCTTGTCTCAAAGCTATCCGGGGGGACGAATATTGCCCTCGTCACAGATGCAGGAACTCCCGGAATCTCTGATCCCGGAGAGGAAATCGTTCGTCAGGCATATGCCGCCGGCATTCCTGTGACCTCTCTTCCGGGTGCCTGCGCCTGCGTTACGGCACTTACCCTGTCCGGTCTTTCCACCCGTCGTTTTGCCTTTGAAGCATTTCTTCCCCCGGACAAAAAGGAGCGGGCAGCGATCCTGGAATCTCTCAAAACAGAGACAAGAACCGTGATCCTTTATGAAGCACCGCACCACCTTCTTGCGACCTTAGAGCAGCTTTACCGGACACTCGGCGACAGACGCATTACGCTCTGCCGTGAGCTGACCAAGCTGCATGAAACCGTCCGGCTTATGACCCTCTCCGAAGCACTGTCCTATTATTCGGACACATCTCCAAAAGGAGAATATGTTCTTGTTCTCGAGGGAATCTCCCGGCAGACACTGGATCAGCAGAAGCAGGACAGCTGGAAGGAAATGGATCTGGAAGATCATATGCAGCTTTATTTAGACCAGAATCTTTCCAAAAAGGAAGCCATGAAAAAGGTCGCAGCCGACCGCGGTGTTTCCAAACGTGATATTTATCAACAGCTTTTAGACCGGTAATGACGACAGCGTTTTTCCCTGCGGCAGTTCATTTCATTACAGAGCATGATCTCTACCATCGGTCGCAGCCATTTCCGGTCAACACGATCCTTCTGACAGCAGTAATGACCGCAGATTCCTGCCGCCATGCGCCCCATCGTAACCTTATCCGGATACCGGTCGTACATCGGACTTCCCTCATATTCCATCTGATCACAGACATTCATCACCATTTCACTTAATTCAGACACCTCTAACGGATACAGATATTTTAAATCCTTCATCTTCTCTTCCTCCGGCACCTGTGCCAGCTCTAACGGAAATACCATCGCATTTCCCTTCGGATAAACTGCTCCCTTTTTCTCCATATTCACCAAACCTTTCTGCAGACACAGACTGCTTGCTGCTCCGCATAAGAAACCTCTTTATCATACTATGACATTTCTTAAATTTTAGTGACTGTCCTTGCCTTTTTTTCAGGAACAATCTATACTAATGACAGGAATGTTTTTGTATATCAGGAGGCTAATTTTGAAATATTTTTATAAAGGATTCGGACTTTTTATTTTATTTTGCGTGTCCATTTTTATATTTGGACAACATATACCCAGCATAAATGTGGGTACAGCGACGGCAACCAGTCTGCAGGACTCTGCGTTTCCGCTTGTTAACCTTTCCGTAAGCGGTTACACGATCAATACGCTTCACGGCTACAGCAGTGAGCTCGACAGCGGCAATATCCGAGAGTCTGTCACACCGATCGGTGCTGACAAGACCTTCGATGTGATCATTTCCGAAAGCACATTGAAGATTAAGCGGCTGGATTATGATCTGAGGGATATCTCCAATGACAAAAGCATCGGAAGCGGTACATTATCGGCATTTGATGAGAGTAAGGATCAGAAAACCGCCCGTTTAAAACTGGATGCTGCGATGAACGCCAGCACCGAATACGGACTGGAGATCACGCTGACAACCAATTACAGCAAACAGATCCATTTTTATACCCGCGTCAAATATTACGAAGCTGACTGCTTCCTCAAGCAGAAGCTTGATTTTGTCAGCCGGTTTCATAACGCAACCTTTAACAGGGAAAAGAACTTCGACATCAAAAATTATCTCGAAACCAACGGAAGCAACGATTCCACTCTGGCAAATGTAAATATTTATTCCAGCAAGAAAATGATCACCTGGAATAATCTCAAGCCGAAGGTTGTTTCTGCCTGCACACCGACGATCAAGGAGTTAAACATTGAGACAGCTGCTGTGGAACAGGTTTATTATGTAAAAGCAAAGACAGACACCGGAACAGAAACGTATCAGGTGAAGGAGTTTTACCGAGTCCGCTACACAACCGGCCGCATTTATCTGCTGTATTTCCAGCGCACGATGGAAGCTGTCTTTGATCCGGAGCTGACCTCAACCTCACAGAGTGAGTTTAAGATCGGTATTTCCAACGAGGAGGATCTCGGTATTTCCTCCAGCGAGGATAACAGCAAAATGGCATTTGTCCGCAACGGCAATCTCTGGTACTATGATCTTCACTCCGAGAAGCTGAATCAGGTTTTCTCCTTTGTGCAGGATTCGACTGATTATATCAGAGACTATTACGATCAGCACAACATCCGCATTATCAACATCGACAATGACGGCAATATTGACTTTGTCGTTTACGGCTATATGAACTGTGGTGATTATGAGGGACGTGTCGGCATCATTCTTTACAGCTATGATGTAAAGAAGAATCAGATCAACGAGCGTATTTATCTTCCTCTTGAAACAAGCTATCAGCAGCTCAAGGAAGACTTTGGCGATTTCTGTTATGTAAACCGCAAGAATGTATTTTACTTCTCTTTATATGACAGAGTATACGCTTATAATATCACTTCCAGACAGTATACGGTTCTGACAAAAAACGCATCCAGCGGGAATTTCGCTATGCTGGAAAAGGCAAAATGCTTCGTCTGGTCCAATGCAACCTCACAGAAGCCGGCAACGCGCATCACGATCCTTGATCTGGAAACAGAGCAGCGCCGGACTGTTACCGCCCGCAAAAGCGAAAGCATTCGTGTTCTCGGTGCGATTGATTCCAGTGTTGTTTACGGCTATGTACGCAATTCAGATATGTATAATTCCGAGGACGGCGAACGCATTTCTCCGGTTTATAAGCTTGTGATCGCCGACAGCCAGGGTGAGATTTTAAAAGAATATCAGACGAAAAACGTCTATATCATTAAAACAAATGTTGATAAAGATATTATTCAGTTAAAGCGTGTCCGTAAAATCGGACAGAAGTTTAAAAAGATTGCTGACGACAGTATACAGCATCAGCAGGATAACACAGCGAAATCCTTTGATCTCACCTCGCGTGTGACAGACAAAATGCTGACCGAGAAATATATTACTCTGCCGGCAGGCTTCCTGATGAAGGGCAAGCCAGAGATTACCTACACCAAGTATGTGATGGTTACGGAGAATACGACATTTTATATCAACAACCCAAGCAAAAACGCTTCCGATAAGTATTATATTTATGCTTATGGCGGGATCACCGGCTCCTCTTCCGATGCGGGCAATGCGATCCGTCAGGCGGACGAACAGATGGGTGTTGTTATGGATAACCACAATCACATTGTCTGGGAGCGCGGCGGCAAGTTCCTAAGTAACACTGTTTCTCTCATGGATAAGACAACGGTATCCGGCAATGTTTCCAGCATGAAGGCGTGCATGCATATGCTCCTGCAGTCTGCGCAGGTCACGGAAGATGCCTCCGCACTCAAGGGTGCATCCACCATGGATATTCTTAAGAAATATATCAGTACCCCGGTAAATCTGACCGGCTGTACTGTCGATGAGATTTTATATTTTGTAAGCAGCAGTAAACCGGTGATCGCCATGAAGAATTCATCACAGGCAGTTTTGATCAACGCTTACACCTCAAGCTCTGTAAGCTGGTTTGATCCGTCCACCGGAGCCACCACGAAAATGTCACCAAATGGAGCAGAACGTTTCTTTGAGAATGCAGGATATGTATTTATCAGTTATATTTAACGACTGTTTAATAATGTGATTTTTTCAGTCTTTTAGAAAGGTATGGTGATCAATATGAAAAATGAAAAACGTGTATTTCTGATCGTACTGGACAGCGTTGGCGTTGGCGAAGCACCCGATGCCGCCGACTTCGGCGATGTTGGCAGCCACACCGTTTATGCAGCATCAACCGATGAGCATTTCTATATGCCTCATATGCAGAAGCTTGGTTTCTTTGAGATTGAGGGAAACCGTGTCGACAAACGACATGCCTGGGCGCAGAAAAAGATCACGCCTGCCGGTGCTGTCATGCGTATGCAGGAAGCATCCCGCGGCAAGGATACCACCATCGGTCACTGGGAGATTGCCGGCATTATTTCGCCAAAAGCAATGCCTACTTTCCCTGACGGATTTCCGCAGGAGCTGATCGATGCCCTCGAGAAAGAAACCGGCAGAAAGGTCATCTGCAACAAGCCTTATTCCGGTACGGTCGTGATCGAAGAATACGGTAAAGAGCATATGGAGACCGGCAGTCTTATCGTGTATACCTCCGCAGACAGTGTATTGCAGATTGCAGCACATGAGGATGTAATTCCTATTAAAGAGCTGTATCACATCTGTGAAATTGCGCGCCGTCTCTGTCAGGGTTCATGCGCAGTCGGGCGTGTGATCGCCCGTCCGTTTATTGGAACACCAGGGCATTTCACCCGCACCAGCCGCCGTCATGATTTCTCCCTTACTCCACCGAGAGACACGATGCTCGATGATATCAAAAACGCCGGTCAGGACGTTCTCGCCGTTGGCAAGATCAACGATATTTTCGCAGGAAAAGGCGTCACACAGATGACACGTACCGAGGACAACGAGGACGGTATTAACAAGACTTTGACGTATATGGATCAGGATTTCCACGGGCTCTGTTTTGTCAATCTGGTCGATTTTGATATGAAGTACGGACACCGCAACGATGTTCCGGGATACGCTGCTGCTCTCTCCTACTTTGACAAGCGTCTTCCGGAAATCATGGCAAAGCTCAGACCTCAGGATGTCCTGATGATCACAGCAGACCACGGATGCGACCCAAGCACTCCATCCACCGATCACTCCAGAGAGTACACTCCTCTTGTGATCGCAGGCGATCCGATCCTTGCAGGTACCAACCTCGGTACAAGACCAACCTTTGCAGATATCGGCACAACCATCTGTGATTATCTTGGTGTTCCACAGCAGTTAGACGGGACATCTTTCCTAAAAAATATCATCAAATAACGTCAATATTACCAAAAATATTTTTTTCAGAGAGACAGATTCTCGTAAAATCTGTCTCTTTTTTACTGCAATTTTTGTGACCTATTACCTCTAGCATTTTCCAAAAAAATTCGTTACAATGAATTTGGTTTTGAGGTGAAGAAAGGAATTTTTATGAAAAAACATCTTTTCTTCCTGTATTCTATTTGCATCATTATAATATGCGGTCTGTTTCCATATAACATACCGTTTGATCTTACGCATTCTTATTCTGAGAATGAACCCATTCAGGTCATGGCAGCATCTGCCGGACATACCGACATTAAACATGCCAAAACCCTTCGAAGCGGTACATCTTTTCAAACAAAGGCTGCTCCGGAAGGCTTTCATTACTATTGCCTTTTTGCGCCTGCATCAAGTGGAGAAATGACGATAAAGATCCGCTCTTCACAGAGGATCTCCCTCTCATTTCAGCTATACGACCAAAAAGGACTTTTGTATCCTCCCTCCGATTATACCTATGATCCTGAGGAACATCTTCTAACCATCCACTACGATACCACTGCATACCGGCGCTATCTGCTGGGGCTTTTTAACGATCAGAAGCATTCCCTGCGTTACACAATCACATACTCTTATACAAAGACTGCGTCGTCCCCGTCACCCATTATCAAGCACAAACGATCACCTCAAAAACCAAAACCACTTGGCACTGCAAAGCCATCCGGTACTGCAAAGCCACAGACACAACATAAAAATGCACCGTCTATCGGCAGAAGAACAGCCACTCCCAGCAGGAAAACGGCTTCTTCTGGCAGAAACCCAAATAATTCGGTTCAAGCCGGCAGAAAAAACACGAAAGCTTTTGCCGATAATACTTCAAAAATAACTCTTTCAAGCACATTTTTGCACGTCAGAAAAGGCGAAGCTTTTTCTCTTCACGCCACCGCAGTGACATCACAGAATTATCACCTAAACTGGGAATTCTCATCCAGTGGTTTTCTGAAAAAAAGCTCTGTCAAAAGCCGGAAAAACAGCTCTGACATCACACTGACAGCAAACCGTACCGGCATGGTAATCGTCACTTGCCGTACAAAAGAAAACCGGACAATTTCCTGTTCCTGTACGATCAAAATAACTGAATAAAAGGAGTAAATTCTTATGAATAAAAACGAAACTTTTCTATTTCCAAAAGAACTGTCAAACACATGGCATGTTACCGACATTATTTATTTCAGCAAGGATTACACGGTCTGCCGTGTCCAGAATATAAACTCACGTCTCGACTACATTATGAAGGTCTATTCCTCCAGATGTTTTTCAAAAAGAAAGTTTGAAGCAGTGTCCAATTTAACGGACAGATACTTTATCACGCCCAAAACACGTCTTTCTTTCCGGCACACAGAATACATCTTCTTTCCGGCAGTTGAGACATTAAAGGATATCCTTTATCATTCCGGCATGTCCTTTCACGACATCCTCTGTCTTGGGATCAATCTGATCGAAGCCGTTCAGATTCTCTCCCGCAATGGGATTTATGAAGCTGATATCAGCCCTAATAACATTTACCGTAATGCCAAAGGAAGCTTCTGTCTTGGAGATCTTCCACTTGAGAAGAGTCCAATTTTTGGTACACCTCCTTTTATTGCCCCTGAGTATATGGATATTAAATCCTCCCGTTCATCGTCAACCGCTGCTTCGTCTACTGATACATTCACCCCCGGTTCCTTTTCCATCCGTTCCCGGAAACAGGATACCAGACAAGAGCAGTTTGAAACCTCTATGCAGTATTCGATCTGCAGCCTGCTCCTCGCACTCTGCAAACTTCAAAAATATTTCTGTTTCGAAGAAATACAGAATATACTCACCAAGGGCACAAGCGACTCTCCTTCAGACCGTTACACATCTCTGGATGAATTAAAGCACGTTTTTGCAACGCTGTCTTCACATGAGATTCCATCAAACGAATCTCTTCTTCTACATCGCAAGAATCATCCACTCTTTCACACCAAAACATTACCTATCCCAAAAAACGGACACAACATTGCAAACTATGCAGTTGGTATTCTTCTGATGGTGTCCATCATGTGCTTCATTGTTGTTATCCACCGCTATAATCATATGTATTCCGCATCCGCACCAACAAACCATATCTCCGCCGCACAACGTTTTACCAGCGTGCCTTCGTCTCCGGCAGCTGTTGAAGTTGACATTCAGAATCATAATTTATACTCCTTCTCAACTGCTGTGGAGAATATTGACAATGCCGCCGATGTCATCTGCCTGTATGCCGGGAATAATCACTTTTCCACCCTCGATAATATCACAGAGCTTCCCCATCTTCAGGAACTCTATGTCAACGAAAACCGAATTACCGATATCAACGGAATCAACGCATGTACATCCCTCACAACAGCAGTTCTTTCCTGCAATGATATCCGTGATATTTCCGCCTTGTCAAATCTGACAAGCTTGGATTATCTGGACCTTTCCGGCAACCGCCATTTGTCGCAGACAGAACCTTTATATGATCTGGATCATCTCCAGATTTTAAATATATCCAATACAAGTGTGTCCAAAAAACAGTACAGACAGCTTTGTAAAAAGCTGCCTGCCTGTAACATTATTTATTAAATTCTCTAATATCTTAAATTGGAGTATTATCACAAATTTGCAACATTTCGGCAAAAGATTCGAAAAAGCTCCGCTTTTTCCTTTGCACACATTATTGCTTATAAACACCATCCTTTGTGACATAAGCAATAATCTCTTTCATTGGCTCTACCGGTGTATCACTGTATTCATACGCTGTTTTAAGATACTGCACAGCCTGATTCAGCTTTTCTTCATCTGAAGCATAAAGGCGGGCAAGCACCTCTCCCTGCTTTACATATTCTCCGGTCTTGTGATAAAAACGAAGTCCGGCTTTCGAATCGATCCGGCTCTCCTTTGTCTCACGTCCGGCACCCAGAACTACTGATGTTTTTCCGCACTTTTCAGTGTCCATGGACTTAATATAGGCGGACTTTTTCATCACGAAATCTTTCTGATAAGGTGCTTTCTCAAACTTCTCCGGATGATAAATATAACTTTCATCGCCCCCCTGTGCCTTTACCATTGCGGCAAGCTTATCAATTCCCTTGCCGTAATCAATGGCATCCTCAACCATTTTACGGCTCGTCTCCAGATCGGCAATCTCACCCAGATACAGCATATATGCGGCAAACTCCACGCAGATCTGCCGAAAATCCTCCGGACCTTTTCCCTGCAGGGTTTCAATTGCCTCGACCACCTCGATGTCATTTCCAACAGCTTCGCCCAAAGGCACATCCATATTAGTAAGAATAGCAACTGTCTGCCTTCCTGCATTCTCGCCGATTTCCACCATTCGCTGTGCAAGACAGATTGCATCGTCAATATTTTTCATAAAAGCACCGCTTCCGACTGTGACATCCAGCACAATCTTGTTGCTGCCGGAGGCAAGCTTCTTACTCATGATCGAAGCAGCAATCAGCGGAATACTGTCAACAGTCGCTGTAACATCACGAAGTGCATAAAGCTTTTTATCCGCCGGCGCAATTTCTGCAGACTGACCGATCACGCTCAGCCCGATATCATTGACAATTTCAAAGAAACGTTCCTCTGAAATTGCTGTCTGCATACCAGGGATAGATTCCAGTTTATCAATCGTTCCCCCGGTGAAGCCAAGACCGCGTCCGCTCATTTTGGCAACTCTTCCTCCACATGCTGCAACTAACGGTGCGACTGCCAGCGTTGTCTTATCACCGACGCCGCCGGTACTGTGTTTGTCTACCTTAATGCCCTTAATTTGGGACAGATCAACCATATCACCGGACTTTGCCATACTGTCCGTAAAAACGGACAGTTCCTTTTCCGACATACCTTCATAATACACTGCCATCAAAAACGCAGACACCTGATAATCCGGTATTTCTCCTGCCACATAGCCTTCTACCATATATGTGATCTCTTTCGAAGTAAGTTCAGATCCTTTTTTCTTTTTGTCAATAATATCATACATTCTCATTGCCATTCCCCATTTCTATCCTTCCTGATAACAACATTTTACAACAAATCTCCGCCAAAGCTCAGTGGCAGCAATTCCTTCAACAGATACGTTTTGTATTCCTTCTCTGATTTTGCCAGTATGATCTGAAATGTCTCCGGATCACAAAACTCAGCCATCACCTGCCGGCATATACCGCATGGCGGGCAGAAATCCGGTTTTTCATCCTCCCGTCCTCCAACGATCACAATGCATGAAAAATCTGTTATCCCTTCCGAGACCGCTTTAAAAATTGCCGTTCTTTCCGCACAATTTGTCGCCGGATAACTGGAATTTTCAATATTACACCCCTGAAATGTTTCACCGTTTTTCGCTTTCAGACAAACCCCCACTTTAAAATGCGAATATGGTGTATATGCCTTTTCTCTCGCATCAATTGCTTTTGCGATCAATTCTTCCATAATCAATCACCATGCCTTTCATATTCTTATCCCTGCTCCAGTATTTTGACCAGACGGCTTGTTCCGAGCCGGTCCGCTCCCAACTCGACAAACTTTTCAGCATCGTCAAAGGAACTGATTCCTCCCGCTGCTTTAATCTTCACATAAGGTGCCACATTCTCCTTGAAAAGCCTGATATCCTCAAAGGTTGCTCCCGCTGTAGAAAATCCGGTAGATGTTTTAATAAAATCAGCACCACTTTCTGATACAACCTGACACATTTTAATTTTTTCTTCCCGCGTCAGCAGACAGGTTTCGATAATGACCTTTAATACATGATCCCCGCAAATTTGCTTCAAGGCTTTAATCTCATCCTTCACCTTATGAAATTGACTATTTTTCACATCACCGAGATTGATCACCATATCAATCTCGTCCGCACCGTTCTGAAGAGCATCCTCTGTTTCAGCAATTTTCACCTTTGTCGTATTATAACCATTTGGAAATCCAATCACCGTGCACACTTTTATTTTCCCGTTCAGATAGTCGGCAGCTCTTTTCACATAAGACGGTGGAATGCATACGGAAGCCGTATTGTATTTGATTGCCTGACTGCAGATTCGCTCAATCTCCTCCCATGTTGCTGTCTGCGCCAGAAGTGTATGATCTACCTTCTCCATAATTTGATTTCTGTCCATAATCAACCCCCATTTCTTTTATTCACAAATATCTTTTTAAACACATTTCAAATTCACATTTTCCTCTATTTCCAGTTTATACAATGTGCATATGTGTTGCAAGAAAAATAATTTAATCTTTCCATAATAATTATAAAATCTTAAGATTTAACACTTTTCACTGTCACATTTTCATATTATAATAGAATGAGAATCGGTTATACTATAATAATCGGTATATAATAATGCAAGGTAAAGGAAGCATGACAGGTAATATATCTGCACGATAAGACCGGGCAGATGACTTATTGTCATGTAACCACGAAAGGATTTTTATGAAATTATTAACAATTACAATTCCCTGCTACAATTCACAGGAATATATGGAACATGCGATCAACTCCGCTCTGATTGGCGGAGATGATATTGAGATTATTATTGTCGATGATGGTTCATCCGATAATACATTACAGATTGCCAAGCAATATGAGGAAAAATATCCCTCTATTGTCCGCGCGATTCACAAAGAAAACGGAGGACACGGCTCTGCAGTTAATACCGGCATTGATAATGCCGAGGGTGTTTACTTTAAGGTGCTTGACAGTGACGACTGGCTTGACGCCTATAGTCTGCAGCGCGTTTTACAGCTTCTCCGCGAGATGATCACAGACGGCATCGGACTTGACATGGTCATTTCCAATTACGTTTATGAGAAGCCAAGTGTTCACAAGCATAAGGTAATGTCCTACAACATTGCTATTCCTAAGGATAAGGTGATCAGCTGGAAGGATTTCAGACATTTCAGAGTCAGCCAGAACCTTTTAATGCATTCGATCATTTACCGCACAAAGCTGCTCAGAGATTGTGGTTTAAGACTGCCGGAACACACATTTTATGTGGATAACCTTTATGCATACAATCCGCTTCCATATGTTAAGAAAATGTACTATCTGGACGTGGATCTGTACCGTTACTATATCGGTCGTGATGATCAGTCTGTCAATGAGGCCATTATGACAAAGCGTATCGACCAGCAGATCAAAGTCAACAAGCTTATGATCGACGCCTATGATCTGATGAACATTAAGGATTTTAAACTACGCAAATATATGATCAAATATCTTGCGATGATGCTGATTGTCAGCTCTGCACTTCTGGTCAATGAGGGATCACCGGAAAGTCTCCAGAAGCGTGACGATCTCTGGAATTATCTGCACAATAAGAATATTATTCTTTATAATATTATCAATCGCAGACGTCTCGGCAAAGTCATGCAGATGAAACACAAGTCCGGTCAGAAGATTATCATCCACGGATACCATATTTTCAACCGGATCTACGGATTTAACTAGAAACAGCATACCAGATTATTTGTACGTCGTATGTTGTTTCAAAAGATATTAATTCACAATTTACACAGGAAAATTCGTGTAAATTCACAATTGGAGTGATTTTATGCAATTACCATTATATTATAACGAAGAAGACGAATGGAATCGTGCACTGCTCCTGTACGACTCTGTTCTTCGAGAGATCAACACAAAGCTTGAGATATTAAACAACGAGTTCAAACAGGCACACCAATATAACCCGATTGAGCATATTACCTCCCGCATCAAATCGCCGGAGAGCATTGCCCGCAAAATCCGCAAGAAAGGTCTTGAACTGACTGTGGAGAACATCGTCAAATATGTGAATGACGTAGCCGGTGTCCGCATTATCTGTTCTTTTACGTCTGATATTTACCGGATTGCTTCTTCGATTTCCAATCAGGATGACGTTACAGTTCTCCGTGTAAAGGATTATATTGCAAATCCAAAGCCAAACGGATACATGAGTTATCATATGATCGTATCCATCCCGATTTTCCTGACAAATGATGTTATCGACACAAAGGTTGAGATTCAGATTCGTACGATCGCAATGGATTTCTGGGCAAGCCTGGAGCATACGATTTATTATAAATTTGAAGGAAAAGCTCCTGCCGGTATTAAGGATGAATTAAAGGAATGTGCCAATATCATCTCCTTTTTGGATGAGAAAATGCTTTCGATCAACGAAAGTGTCAAGCACTACCACGAGGATTTCAACGGCGGCGTCGCCATGAGCAGCGACACCCCTCTCCCCGTTGTTTCTGCTGATAACACGGGATCCTCTGCCAACAGCCTGGACGCCCTAAAGTCTTATTATGGTTCTATCGCTGAGGATTAATAACAAGAAACACTTTCAATCCTGCAAATATGCAGGATTGAAAGTGTTTATAGGATTCCGTGAATTATTTTGTAATGAAGCAATACATTTATAATTCTTATACTTCTCTCTTATAGAATTCGATACACCACATACGCCACAAACATCGTAGCCATCACACACCCATGTATACGCTGCAGCTCATTATTCTTATAAGCAAATATCCACACACAAACTGCGCTGCAGCACAATGCGATCATATCATAAATTTCAGAAACCGATACCATGATCGGACTGATCACTGCCGCTGCACCGACCACAATTGTCAGATTAACGATGCTGCAGCCAATCACATTTCCAATGACATAGTCCTGTTTTCCCTGTTTCCACGCAAAAACACTGATCCACAATGCCGGCAAAACACCCATCATAATAGCAGCCGAATAATCCACAACACCTTCACTTACCGGCAGAGAAATCACATTTTTCATGCCATTCCATCCACAAGATAATAACAAGGAACCACATATGATCACAACGATACTGCATCCACATTTTAGTAACAAAGCAGACTCTATTTTCACATTTTCATTGTCTTTGACCATCTTCCTTGTGATTTTACCAGTCATATAAATATAATAAATGAAAAATATAATTAGTATAATTCCGTCAACCCTGCTTACCACCCGTACAGCACGTTTTCCATGAAACAAATAATCTGCACTCAAATATAAGACAACAATTGCAACAATGATCAAATAAGAAAATTCTCTCTCCATCGTTCCACGCGGAATTTTCATCTTCCCCGTCATTGCGCAAACTCCCAAGATCAAAAGAATCATAAACAGACTTCCCATAACAGAAGTTGTCATGACATTCTGTGTCTGATGCTGCTCTCCGCACAGAATTGCATTTACAATATTCCAGCCTGCAGCTCCTGAGATTCCAAGCAGTATTGCAGTATTGAACATCGAATTTTTCGTTGTTTTAGCAAAGCAGATACCCTGTTTTACCAGAATATCTGCTCCAACTATCTGTAATATAATTCCTGCTATGATTAAAAATACATACATCATATTTTCTTTTTAAACAAAGGACTGCTGTTTGTCTTTGCCTCTTCCAGCGCCTGTTGTTCCTCCTCAGACAAAATTACAAATGCCTCTCCATTTACTATTTCTTTCGTATATGTGTAGCATCCCTCATTTGTACTATGCATGGAATTGATCAGGAAACCATCGTTATCTGCTGTCAGCAGTACGAGTACAAAACTGAGCTTTCCACCTATCTCCTTAAATGCATCATACTTCACCAATCCAACCTTTTGGTATGCTTTTATCAGACGTGAATCAATATTCTCCAGCTGCTCATGAATATTCTTTGTATCCTCGGAAAGTTCATCAATAGCAGCGAACTTATCTAATATCGCCTTTTCCAGATTCTTTCCATTCTCTCCATCCATAAAAATCTTGTATTTTTTTCTGGTATTTGCATCCTTGATCATTGTAACCAGAAGCAGAATAAATAAAATGATAATAACTGCAGCCATGCCGATCACCACATAGCCCAAATCAATCCCAAATTGTTCAAACAGTTTCATGATTCATCCTCTTTTCTGTATATTTGCTATATAATTACTTCATTTTGTAGCATATAATGACGTTAGTGTCAAAAGTAAATTTTACTGTTTCATTGCCATCATCATTGTCATGATGCGGTCAAATTCGTCAGCAGAGAAATATTCAATTTCTATCTTTCCTTTGCCTTTTCCCTTATTATTGATGTTAACCTTTGTACCAATCACAGACTTTAACTTTTCCTCATAATCTTTATAGATCAGTTCTGTCTGTGTGTCCTTTTCTCTCACTTCCTTGACCGGCTTCTTCTTATCTGCAAGATACTTTTTCACCATCTTCTCTGTTTCACGTACACTCATAGAATTGTCGAAGATCATGACTGCCAGCTTGTACTGCTCATCTCCATCGGATACACCAAGAAGTGCTCTGGCATGTCCACTCTTGATTTTATCTTCGATGATCATCTCACGTACTCTCTCATCCAGTTTCAGAAGACGAAGCGAATTAGTAATTGCAACACGACTCTTTGATACTCGCTCCGCCACCTCATCCTGTTTCAAATTAAAATCCCTGATCAGACGATCATAAGCTTCTGCTTCTTCAATGGCATTCAGATCTTCTCTCTGTATATTTTCGATCAATGCAATTTCCATCACCTGCTGATCCGAATAGTCTTTTACAACAACAGGAATTTCTTTTACTCCTGCTTCTCTTGCAGCTCGCCATCTTCTTTCACCGGCAATGATCGTATAAAACCCCTTCTTTCCTTTTTGTACGATCAATGGTTCAATCAATCCATGCTGTTTAATAGATTCTGCAAGTTCATGAATCTTGTCCTCATTAAAATTCTTTCGAGGCTGATTATTATTCGGTTCAATCTTATTGATATCAATCGTATCAACCTCTTTGACAACTTCCTTTACAACCTGTTTCGTTTTCGTATTATCTCCGGATATCATTGCATCGATACCCTTTCCTAATCCCTTTCTTGCTGCCATTTTTATCCCCTTTTCTGACTTAATAAAATATTATTTATCTTCGTTCCTTATTTATAACGATCAATTACTTCCTTTGCCAGGTTTCGATAACTTACCGCACCTGCTGATTTTGGTTCATACATATTAATTGGCAAGCCATGACTTGGTGCTTCCGCAAGTCTGACATTTCTTGGAATAATCGTCTTATAAACATTTTGCTTGAGATTTTCTTTTACATTTTCAACAACCTCCATGGAAAGACATGTTCTTCCATCATACATTGTGAAAACTACACCCTCAATCTCGAGGTTTTCATTCAAACGATTCTTTACCAGATTAATTGTATGTATCAACTCACTCAGTCCTTCCAGTGCATAATACTCACACTGAATCGGAACAAGAACAGTATCTGCTGTGGTCATTGCATTGATAGTCAACATACTAAGAGAAGGTGGGCAATCAATAATCACAAAATCGTAATCATCCTTTACTTTGTCTACTTCTTTTTTCAAAATATACTCTCGTTCCTTGATTCCAACTAGCTCAATCTCCGCTCCGGCAAGATCGCGATCTGATGGAATTACAGACACATTATCCACTACTGATGGACTAATACAATCCCATATTGGTGCATAATTAATCATAAGATCATACACTGTTGCCTTTAAAGAATCCTTATCAAGACCCAATCCACTTGTTGTATTTCCCTGTGGATCAATATCGATTACCAGAACTTTCTTTCCTTTTTCCGCAAGACAGGCTGATAAATTGATCGAAGTGGTTGTTTTACCAACACCACCCTTTTGATTTGATATTGCAATTACTCTACCCATTAATTTTCATCCTTATCCTTTCTGCACGTTTTATGTTTCACGTGAAACATAAATATAACTATCCTTAGATACAAACAGAAATGTTTCACGTGAAACATTTCTGTTTTAACCACAATATTTATTATACCACGGATTTATAATTCATTCCATACTGGAAACAGATTTTTAAGAGAAAAGCAATTATTTACAGAGGTTTTTTTCTTGGTATTCCGTTATTTCTCGGATATTTATCTGCTGTTTTATCAAACTTTTCAAAAATCAAGAAGTTACGATGAATATCCGTATCCGGCAATTCAAAAGCAATGTTTTGTTTCAATTTACAACACAATTTATTCTGAGCATTCTTTGATTCTGCTAATTCATCATCAGAAGCTACCGACTTATAAGAAATAAAACTTCCACCCTTTTTTATAAATGGAATACAATATTCCAAAAGAACCGACAAATTAGCAACTGCTCTTGATACACATAGATCAAATTGTTCCCTATAATTCATATCTTTAGCAAGTTCTTCTGCTCTACTGTGAATACATTCTACATTATTTAATCCACACTTTTTCACTACATCTTTCAAAAAAAGGATACGCTTATTTAATGAATCCATCAATGTAAAATGAACATTCGGAAGTAATATTGCTAACGGAATTCCCGGAAATCCTGCTCCCGTTCCAACATCAATCACTCGACTACCATTTTTCACTTCATAATAATTTATCAATGACATACTATCAAAAAAATGTTTTAAAACAACCTCATCCTCATCTGTTAT
>ERZ780223.636-NODE-636-length-38317-cov-4.820187_pt1 | contig 38317 bp, 38 predicted proteins | sample MGYA00511016_ERZ780223 | MGnify/ENA primary metagenome ERZ780223 (study PRJEB29588, sample SAMEA2159032) | human gut metagenome | biome: human gut; feature: human-associated habitat; material: faeces | place: Denmark | collected 2008/2010 ... | reverse complement strand
CGAACTCATAGCTGTGCAGGGTGTTCAGGCAGTAACCATATGTCTTATACAGTTCATCCAGCCTGTCCAACAGGCTGATGCCCTGGGTGGCATAGTAGCTAAACATCTCACAGATCATATACGCACCATCCACGCCATCCTTGTCGCGAACGTAAGAGCCGGTCAGATAACCATAGCTTTCTTCAAAGCCGAACACATAACTGTCTGCTTTCCCCAACTGTTCCAGCTTGCCGATTTGCTCGCCGATGAACTTAAAACCAGTCAACACGTTGACGGTACGCAGTCCGTAATGGGCGGCAATCTGCTCGCCCATATCCATCGTCACGATAGTCTTGATCATGACCGGGTCGGCAGGCATCTTACCGTGCTTGATGCGCTGACTGCAAATGTAATCCAGCAACAGCATACCTGTCTGGTTGCCGGTCAGCAGCTCATACTCCCCAGCCTTATTCTTGACAGCAATACCCACACGGTCACAATCCGGGTCAGTTGCCAACAACAAGTCAGCGTTGCACTTCCTGGCATACTCCATGCCCAGTGCCATTGCTTCCTTGATCTCAGGATTCGGGTAAGGACAGGTCGGAAAGTGTCCGTCTGGCTGCTCCTGCTCCTTGACCACCGTAATGTTAGTGTAACCCATCTCCTGGAGAGTGCGGGTCACTGGCTTCAACCCCGTACCATTCAGCGGGCTGTACACGATGGCTACATTCTTGTTGACGTTCTCGCCAAACAAGACTGACTGACTCTTGACCTGCTCTACAAATGCGGTGTAAACCTCGTCCGGAATATACCGGATGCTGCCGTTTGCCACGCCTGCTTCAAAGTTGCTGGTCTTAACGTCCGCAAAGATGTCAAGTTTTTCAATCTCAGCAAGAATCTCCGCCGCTGCTTCGGTCGTGATCTGACAGCCGTCAGCACCATAGACCTTGTAACCATTGTATTTGCCGGGATTGTGGGAAGCTGTCACCATGACACCTGCAGAAGTATGCAGATAGCGAGTCGCAAAAGATACGGTCGGTACCGGCATCAGGACAGGCCAGATATTGACACTGACGCCATTTGCTGCAAACACCCCTGCTGCGACTTTTGCAAACACATCGCTCTTGATACGGCTGTCGTAGCCGATTGCAACAGAAGGTTCTTTAAAGTGTTTCTTCAAATAGTCTGCTAATCCCTGAGAAGCCTTTGCAACTGTGTAAATGTTCATACGGTTTGTTCCTGCACCGATCACACCGCGCAGACCGCCTGTTCCAAATGCCAGATCACGATAAAACGCATCCTCGACTTCCACATAGTCCATTGCCTTCAGTTCCGCAGCAACATCCGTATCTGCCACTGCATTTGCCAGCCATCTTTCATATTCCTTCTTAATCTTCATCTTACCTACCTGTCTTTCCCCATACCCTGGAGTTCTGTATTTTATCCTCTGATATCAAGGAACTGCGCCTGTCCGTGAATCGTAAGGACTTCTGAATCCGCCGGCACAAACACACAGTCTCCCTTATAAAAATTAACAGTTCCCTCATCATAGGATATCGTGCCACAGCCATCCATGCACAGTAATACCCGAAATGCCATCCTGTCCGCACGGTAATGCACCGTCTGTCGGCGTTCTGTATTGATAAGCATCCGGTATACTTCAAAATATTTACAGCGTATCAACAGCTCCGATGCCATCCCCGGACGGTACTTCAGAACCCGCAGCGGCTGTCTCGGCTCTGCACTGCCGTGAAGATCTGCCACATCCAACGCCTTGTCGATATGCAGTTCCCTTTTCTTCCCGTCCTTTCCTATGCGGTCGTAATCATACAGCCGATAGGTCAGGTTCGAGCTTTCCTGGATTTCTGCCACGAGCGCACCTGCCCCAATGGCATGGATCGTGCCTGCAGGGATAAAAAACAGGTCATCCTTGTGAATAGGTACATTCTGCAGATACTTCATCACCGTGCCCTGTCTTTCTTATCAGTTGTATTTTCTATCTTATTTACCGCTCCAGCTCAAACTTCTGCTTATCGTGAACGTTGATATCCGCGCCCAGCTGTACTTCAATCGGAATGAAAGTGATCGCATACGATCCTTATATAAATGAGACTGCTGCTCAGGAGCTAAATGTAACACCTGTTACTTTAGAACAGCTTCTCAAAGATAGCGATCTTATCTCTGTTCATTGCCCACTTACAAAAGATACTTACCATCTTATCGGGAAAGAAGAAATGACATTATTAAAACCAAACGCTATTCTTGTGAATACAGCTCGTGGCGGAATCATCGACGAGGCCGCTCTTATCGAAGCACTGCAAAACGGCAAGATTTCTGGTGCCGGAGTAGATGTATTTGAAAACGAACCAGTTACTCCAGAACATCCATTACTCCATATGGATAATGTAATCGCAACTCCACATAGCGCATGGTATAGCGAAACTGCAATTCATACATTGCAAAGAAAAGTAGCCGAAGAAGTAGTTAATGTATTAAATGGTAATCCTCCTTTTAATTGCGTAAATATGAAATAATTGAAGCAAGCGTCTCGTAACTAGGTAATCATTCGTATATTAACATCTTATAAAAGCCATCTGATACTGTTCTTGGCTGTCTGCCAGATTCTCTATCAGATGGCTTAGTATTATTTTTTCAGTTTAGTACGGCAGTATTCCGGAAGATCCTCTGGTAGTGTAAAATAGTTTGTGTTTTTGGATTATAAAGTGCCACAGCACTTTCCATCTACTCTTTCAGGTTCTTTCCGGCATTGTATTCAGGCTTCAGCTTCTTCCGGCCACCGCCTGGTTTTCTTGTTTTCTTCATTTTACTCATGCAACTCCAACGGCAGTCCATCCGGGTCATGGAAGAAAGTCATCTTCTTGCCGGTGTAATCATCCACGCGGATTGGCTCGCATTCAATCCCTACCTCTGCCAGCTCATTCACCGTCTGTTCCACGCTAGCAACGCAGAACGCAAGGTGACGTAGGCCACAGGCCTCTGGACGGTTCACACGCTTCGGCGGGTTTTCCTCTGCGAAAATCTCCAACTCCGTAAGCTCATTGACGCGCAGATCTATCTCCCAGTCTTTACGCTCCGGGCGGTAGTTTTCTCTGATGACAGAGAAGCCTAGTTTGTTTACATAAAAATTCTTTGCAGCTTCGTAGTTAGATACGATGATTGCGATGTGGTGTATTTTAGATAAATTCATTTTTCTCACACTCCATTTCTTTTAGTTTTGCCCTTCTTTTATTTTCGTTATAAACTATATAGCAGTCTTCAAAAATTACCGTGTGAACTCCTGGAATTCAGTTTGTCCACACGGCATTTATTTTTCTTGGGTTCTTGTTATTTCAGCTTTTCCAGAATCTCATCCGCACTCATCCCGCTTGCCAGCAGCTTCTTCAGCACTGCTTCTGCTTCAGCCTTCTTTGCTTCTTCAGCGGCCTTAGCATCTGCCTTTGCCTTCTTCGCTTCCAGGGATGCCACTTCTTTTTCGGCCTTCTTAAGAGTAGTCTTCTTCTCCTTCAAATCAGCCTTCCAAGTGTCAATGTTGGCGGTGATGGAAGTGATCTCGGTAGCCAGAGACGCAATAGTCTCCTGCTTCTCTGCGATCTGAGTTGCGTAGTCGGTATGGGTAATTTTGGGGCGGTTTTTGCTGCCTTTCGTTCTGGACATGGGTGATAACCTCTTTCCTTTTTTAGTAGTTTAAGTATAACTCTGTATCGGGGTAAAGGAAATACAACACTGTTTAATGAACTGTTGCGTACTCCGCTCGTAATTGTATCAACTCATTTTCAATATCAGCAACTTCCTTTTGCAAAGCTGTCTCGGTTATATCTATTGCCGGTTGGAAAATATTCATATTTCCTTCAAAATGATTGAACTCGTTCAACAAAGTTTTTCTTGATGTAAAAAGCACCCTATGATTTCTCAATTTTTCCTTTTGTTCTTGTGTCGCACCTGCTGCAGGTCTAAATGCTTTTTGAATAATATCCGTCAACAAAAGAACCTGTCCTTCTGGATGCGGTATGTTGAAAATACTCACAAGTTCATACTCAACCTTCATACGAATATGATAATAAATCAATGTTTGTATTAAAGTATCTGCTAAGAGCGGATATTCTTCTGCATCAATAATATCAAGACCAGAAATTGGAACATTTAATATGTCCGATACAGAGATCACCTCTGTCGGCTCCACCTCATAACCGAATGTCTTTTTATAAACATCGGCTATATCGAGTGATCCGTTTTCAAATCCATGCATCAATCTAGAAAGTTGTCCATATAAATCTTCCGGATCGTTCATGATATGGATATATCCTCGCAAAAAAGGAATCATCGCCATCAAGAAAAGCCTCTTATCATGAATTATCGATGCTAATTTTCCATTTTTATTTTGAAAAAGATTTACCAAATCAGATAAACTAATTAGTATATTTTTTTCATCTCTTTTCACTGGCAGAAATCCATTTCGACCACCATCCATATTATTTAAAATATATAAGTTAAAGCAGTCCTTCATCTGAACATTTAACAAACGAATCAAATCCGTGTTATGGGTTAAAATAATTTGTTTCTTATTTTCGAGAAATTTAATAATACAAAAGGCAATTTTATTTTTGTATACGGAGTCAAAACTCGATATTGGATCATCCAACACAATAAATTCTTGTCCTGAATGCCTCGCAAGAAGAAGTGCAAATGCTAAGGATATAAAATTTTGTTCACCACTGCTTAAATGCATTTCACTTCTATCCATTCCAAGAAGTGCTTGATCATCTAGCATTAGTTTGAAATTGTGATCACTGTCATCATCTCTTGTTATTCTAATATTGCGTCCGATATTCTCACTAATAATTTCTTGAATATAAAGCAGTTCTTCACTGTCCAATGTTGGTTGTGTTTCTAATAAAGACGAATACTCATCCCACCAAGAATACATAGATGTTGGGACAAATATATTAAACAGTGCAACAACCATTTCATCTACTACTTCATTAACATAAGTTAATATTTCTTCTCTTAGACTACTAATTGCCTCCATTTCTCCTGATGCAATAAATGCTAGAACTGTTTTTTTAATTTCAAATGGATCGCTCACTCCTAATTTTGAATCCATAGCTACGTCTTTTAGAAGAGCCTTAGTCTTTGCATCCAAACTTTCGTAAATTCGCTTTCGCCGTTCCTTTTTCCTTTGAAGCAATAAATCTCCATCAATATGATCGTTATCGCAAACAATGCAATTATGCAAATGTTTATATTTTCCAAGAATGTTTATCGCATCATCACTTTGTTCAATTTTTTGCACTTCTGCATTCGCAACAATTTGTACCAAATCAATTTGCGTAAAACGTTCTACAATTTTTGCATTACTTATAACAAATTCTTTTTTCTCACTATTAACAACTTCTAATCTTGGCTGTTTCTGCACATCACGAACATAAGATAAGAACTGCCCTCGATCTATGTTTTTACCTTTTGACTGCTTATTTACTATATCTCTAACAAAAGTATACGCTTCCAGATTTCTCACCTGCATGGCAGTCAGCAAATAATCCGAAACTTTTGTCGTTTTATAGTCATTCTTATATTCAATATTCAGTTCATTGAATGCTTTTTCAAATCCATCTGCTATTTTCTTTTTAAGGGCGTATTCCCGTCTTATGTCCTGCCCTATTAAGTAATCGGATGTTTCTCCTTCTATAACATTACGGCTTATTTGATCTCCAATAGTATGAAACGCCTTTGTTTCCGGCTGAATGGTACAATTATCATTATAGACTGCTTCAAATGATAAGTCTTCTCTTGTTTCCTCATTACCTAAAACAGCTGTTAAAGAACTTTTACCTGTACCATTAGGTGCATATACAACTGCAATTCCTCCCGCAGCATGTGGTTGCTTTTTAAATTCAATTACATTATTCGCAGAGAAACTCTGAAATTCAGGCTGAAATATACTTTGATTTTTTATACTATTAAATTTTAACTTCATAGGCATTCTATATACTTCCTCCTTTGTTTAACTGCAAAATTCAATACTCCATTGCATCTTCGCCGATCATAAGATCGTTGCCTGCTGCTCACCACGGAGAGGTGTGCAAAGTTTCGAGCAGCGTAGGGAGCTTCTGCTCCCACAATTCATGTAATTTCCTCTATGATATTACATGGAGGTGTAAATCACATGAAGAATAAATTATATTGGTTCGATGATAACCGGAATTGGGATGAGCGTCCCACACGGGTACTGTATGAGCTTTTGCTCTCCCCTACCTACCGATGGCCGATGCAAGTGAAAGCTGTATGCTCGTATAAGCAGGGTGCTGAATTTCCACGATGTCCACGGTGCAGAATCACTATGGAGCGTAAGTACCAACGCTTCTGTGACCAGTGCGGCCAAAGGCTGGACGTGGATTTGACGATTGTGAAGTGACGTACATAGGTTGAGACGTACCAGATGAAGACGAGGTGGACAAGGAGTCTAACGCCGACCGAAAGCAAGTGGATGGCTGCGACCAAGAAGATGCTACCAAGATATACTGAAAGCCACAGTCCCCCATGGTTTCAGTATATCACAAGTCTGCAAATAAATCAGCCTTGTATACGCCATCCGCCAACATTTTCTTGAAGCTATCCTTTACAGCTGCGACATCTTCGTGATAGGTCATGCCGTACCAGGTGTCGTTGGTCTTCAGAACCTTCACGGACATCTTTCCCTGCTCCAACAGTTCACCGATGAAGATTGGAATCAGATACTCGGCTTTCTGAGGATTGCTCGGTACTTCTTTCTCGAAGAACTCTTTGAATCCGTCCTCCAACACATCCAGAAAATCAGGAGTCAATCCCCACATATTCATGGATACCAGAGAATTCACATCAACAATTACACCGTCTGCCTCTGCTCCATCAGCAGTCTTTACGATGTTCTTGGTTTCCACAACCTCAGTCAAGTTTCCATTCTCATCCATCTTGCAGATACCGCGAGTCACGCCGCCGTTATCTGACAGAGTGTTCTTCAGAACGAAACCAGCCATGCAGGACTTGCCGCCATTCACCAGATACTCATGGACAGCCTTGAAACCTTCTTTGCCATAGTAATCATCTGCGTTGATAACGATAAACGGGGTATCAATCACATTTTTAGCAGCAAGCACAGCCTGTCCGGTTCCCCACGGCTTTGTACGGCCTTCCGGAAGTTCTCCCGGAATATCGCTGATATCCTGGAAAGCGTAGTCCACAGTTACATTGTGGGACTTGCAGATTGAGGCAATGCGATCTCCGATGACATCTTTGAACTCCTTCTCTATATCCTTACGGATAATAAATACCACATGATTGAAACCAGCCTCAATCGCATCGTGAATTGAGTAGTCAATGATGATATGGTTTGCATCATCGACCGGCTCCAACTGTTTTATTCCTGTTCCAAATCGGCTGCCTATTCCGGCGGCCATGATAAGTAATGTTGTTTTCATTTTCTCTCCTATGCTCGTGCTGCTTTTATCGGACATACCTTAATGCATTGATAGCACCGCACACACTTGCTTTCATCAATCTGCGGATATTCAAAGCCTTCTTGATCCTCTACCATAGAAATAGCTTCTTTCGGGCAGATGGCATAACATGCCGTGCAACCACAGCATTCTTCCTTTCTTTTATATAGTACAGGTATTTCTCTTTCCATATCCAATCACTCCACCGTCACACTCTTTGCAAGGTTTCTCGGCTTATCCACATCGAGGCCCTTTGCCACAGATACATAGTATCCCAGCAACTGCAGCGGAATCACGGCCAGACTGCCAATGAAATGCTCGTCTACCTTCGGGACATAGACTGTGAAGTTCACCTGATCTTCAATCTCGTACTTGCCATAAGTAGTCAGTCCCATAAGATAAGCCCCACGGCTCTTGCACTCCAGCATATTGCTTACAGTCTTCTCATACAGTTCACTCTGAGTTAGCACACCGATGACCAGTGTTCCCTGCTCAATCAGGCTGATGGTGCCATGCTTCAGCTCACCTGCTGCGTATGCCTCGGAGTGGATATAGCTGATTTCTTTCAGCTTCAAGCTGCCTTCCAGGCTGACTGCATAGTCGATACCACGACCAACAAAGAACACATCATGAGCGTTGGCGTACTTTGCCACGAACCACTGGATACGCTCTTTGTCTTCCAGAATCTTCTGTATCTTCTCCGGGATAGTCTGCAGTTCAGAAATATAATAGCTGTACTGCTCATCCGTGATTTTGCTTCTGACCTTCGCAAACTGCACTGCCAGGCAGTACATAGCGGCAAGCTGTGCACTGTATGCCTTTGTCGTAGCAACAGAGATTTCCGGTCCAGCAAGTGTGTAGAACACTTTATCAGCTTCACGCGCGATGCTGCTGCCCACCACATTAACGATTGCCATTGTGGTGATGCCCTTTTCTTTTGCAAGACGCAATGCTGCCAGTGTATCCGCTGTCTCACCAGACTGGCTAACAACGATCACCAGTGCTTTCTGATTGAGTGGCATCTTACGGTATCTGAACTCAGATGCAAGTTCCACACGCACCGGGATGTCTACCATATCTTCCAGCACATACTGAGCAGCCATGCCCACATGCCATGCAGAACCACAAGCAACAATATAAATCTGCTCGAAATTCTTAATCTCATCTTCGGTAATCTCAACGCTGGACAGATTGATAACTCCGTTCTTGATTACGGAATTAAGAGTATCCTGGACAGCTTTCGGCTGCTCATGGATCTCTTTCATCATGAAATGCTCAAAGCCGCCCTTTTCAGCCGCTTCTGCATCCCACTTGATCTCGGTGGTCTGCTTTTCGATTTCATCACCATTCAGATCATAGAAATGAGCCTCACCCGGAACAAGTTTTGCAAACTCAAGGTTTCCAATATAATACACATTGTGAGTGTATTTCGGGATTGCCGGAACATCCGAAGCCACATAAGTTTCACCATCCGCAATACCGATGATCATCGGGCTGTCCTTACGCACTACCCAGATATCGCCCGGATAGTCACGGAACATCAGCTCCAAAGCATAGGAACCACAGACACGAACCATTGTCTTCGCAATGGCATCGATGGGACCAAGGTTATACTTTTATAATAGTAATCAACCAGTTTATCAACTACTTCCGTATCGGTCTAACTGTAGAAAGTGTAACCGTGCTTCAGCAGCTTTTCGTATAGTTCTCAATAATACCGTTATGTACACCCACGACCTCGGATTCGACCGGGCCGAAACCAGATCTGGTGCAATTACCAGATACATGCGGATGTGCATTTGTCTGGCTCGGCTCACCGTGGGTAGCCCAGCGGGTATGTCCGATAACACAGGTTCCTTTCAATGCCTTACCGTCATCTGTCTTTTCGATCAGATTGGACAGACGCCCCTTTGCTTTAACGACTTGTGCCAGATTCTCTCCATCACGGACAGCCAGTCCGGCCGAATCATATCCTCTATATTCCAGTTTCGACAGACCATCCAGCAAGATCGGTGCTGCCAGCTCACTCATCGGCTTCTTCTTAACCAGCATGACTTTCATCGTTTTCAGGCTGGTCAGAATGCCATCGCCAGCGCTCGCATACTTGGAGAAGATGATATGGCCGCTTTGCTCACCGCCGATACGGCAGCCGTTCTTGGCCATATACTCATAAACATACTTATCGCCGACAGCGGTCTTGCGTAACCGATACCTTGCTCATCGAAAGCCTTGTAGAGACCAAAGTTGGACATAACTGTGGTGACAACAGTATTATTTAACAGCTTACCACGTTCCTTCATGTAGCAACCGTAAATGTAAAGGATATGGTCGCCAGTGATAACATTGCCCTTTTCGTCCACGCACAGGCAGCGGTCGGCATCACCATCGTAAGCAAAACCAACATCCAAGCCCTTCTCCACAACAAACTTCTGAAGGCCCTCGATATGGGTTGAACCTGCATTGTTATTGATGTTCAGACCATTCGGATTATTATTGATGACATAGGTATCTGCGCCAAGCGCATCGAACACGGACTTTGCGATATTCCAGGAGCTACCATTGGCGCAATCCAAACCGACCTTGACACCCTTAAAGGAGTAGATGCCCAGCGAGATCAGATAGCCCATTTAGCGGTTGCAACCTGCCACATAGTCCACAGTGCAGCAGATGTGCTCACGATGATCAAAGGGCAGCTCTGGCCAGTCCTTATCAAAGACATGGAGTTTGCCATCGATGTAGTCCTCCACCAGCAGCAGAGTTTTCTCAGGCATTTTCTCGCCGTAGCAGTCGATTAGCTTGATGCCAGTGTCGGATATACCAAAGAAAACAATCTGTTTTCTTCTGATGAAATGGTATGTACCAAAACTCTTTACAACTATGTGAATTTAGGATTACTGCCAATCAAAAACATAGATTTACCAGAAAAGCTTAAGCGAAACACCAAATCTTCGAACGCACGAAAAAACAGGAGAATACTGGGTAAAAGCATTGAAGAACGTCCTGAAACAGTAAATTCAAGAGAAGAATTCGGTCACTGGGAAATAGACAGTGTACTTGGCAAAAAGAAAGATACAGAACCGGCTATAATGACAATAGTCGAAAGACAAACACGAATGTCATTGTGGATAAAGGTGAAGGATCACTCTTCGTTGACTATTGATGAAGCCTTACAGAATTTAATGAATCATTTTGGGAATAAGAAGTCAGAAGTATTTAAAAGTATCACAGGCGACAATGGTTCTGAGTTTTCCAATCTATCTAAAATAGAGAATAACGGAACATCTGTGTACTTTACCCATCCATACACATCATGTGAAAAAGGAACTAATGAATGTCATAATAAAATGTTAAGACGATTTATTCCTAAAGGAAAGAGCATGAGTGATTATAAGACGGAAGACATACTGTTTTTTTCAGATGTAATCAATGGACTGCCAAGAAAAATTCTTAACTATCACACGCCTGAGGAGCTGTTTGAAACTCAGTTAGGTAGAATATACGCTACTTAAATATTTGATACAACATTCCTTACTGTGGTGACTTACAAATATCTACTCCAATGAACATGATATTCTCAAAAAATTGTTTCAACTTGCTATTGCAATTTGCGAATTTTTCAAAATCAAATTTCCTAATTGATTTTGTGCATTAAAATAATACAGTCAACTGCAAAAGTATGTTGTTATAACCACGGAATTGAGGAGAATATGGATTTTACATTTATTTCAATAACTGCACTTTCCAGAGGGTGCCGTGAAAAAGATATTGAGCAAATGACAAAACATTTAGGCTTTAAAACGGTCTGTTACAAAAAAAGAGATGTAATTTTCAGCGTTGGAAATACTGTTACCGATATAGGACTTGTGCTGTCCGGAAGCGTTCATATTGAGCACAACGATTTTTTCAGCAACAAAAGCATTCTCGCAATTATTGAGAAAGGCGGTGTTTTTTGCCGAAGCGTACGCCTGTATTCCGGGTGAACCGCTTATGATAGATGTCACAGCTAACGATGACTGCGAGGTTTTGTTTATAAGTGTTCCAAAGCTTTTTGAACCCTGCTCACAATGTGACAACAGAAACAGACTCATACAAAACCTTGTGCTGATCGGCGCACAGAAAAACTTGCAGCTTTCAAAACACATTATTCACACAACACCAAAAACAATATGGGGACGGCTGATATCCTACTTCTCGGAGCAGATTTCTGCACAGAACATCGACAAAATCACCATTCCTTTTGACCGTCAACAGCTTGCGGATTATTTGGATTCAGACAGAATCGCATTGTCCAAGGAACTTATAAAAATGAAAAAAAGAAGGTTTAATTGAATATCATAAAAATGTGTTTGAAATAAAACTTCCTAAATAACAGATAATGAATCTTTTTAACAAAGCAACTATGGCGACACTCAAAATCAACTCAATAACGCAAAAAAACGATTTACTTTTGTTACTATACATGATTTGCAAGATCAATTCACTACATGTTTATTTAAAGCGCTTACAAAATTCATTCAATTTTTTCTTAACTTGAACTATTACATTAGTAACAAGAGAATTCTTAAATATTATTAAAATCAAGAAATATCCAATGACTGAGCTTAAACATATAGCTACTGTGCGTAAGAGGATTGAATCTATAAATTCATGTAATACAAATGATATCAAGACTATAAAAATACAGCCACTCAAAGATGAAATAAGATCACGCCAAATGACCTTAAACGTGAACAAACCTCTGGAAAAGAAAATGCCAAAACCCAAAACAATATATTCAGCAATAACTGTGGTTACTGCTGTCCCGACGTAATCCAATGTAGGAATTAAAATAAAGTTCAAAACAATATTAGCAATTGCAGCTGTAATGGTGGCAATCAGAAAATATTTTTCTTTTTTATTTGGAACCAAAATAGCATTGTTAAAGAAATTTGCAAATACAGAACCTCCCAGGGCAATACTCAAAATGCTTAACACCACATAGCCCGGGGCATATTGTTCTCCACCAATAATCCAAATGATTTCGTAACTTAAGACAAACACACCTGTAATCGCAGGCGCCAATAATGTGACAATTGCATGAAATGAATTTCTAAGCAACTTATTATATTCATCATACATTTTCTTACCCAGTAAAGCAGATAATCTGGGAATCATCACTACTATTATAGCATTGATCAGTTGTTTTATAATGTTATAAATTTTTGTCGCGGCACTATAAATTCCGACTGACTTGTCATCTGACAGAATTCCAAGCATAGTTACATCTGAATTAACATAAATCAACACTGATAATGAATTACAAAACAGCATTATCATAGGAATCAAATGCAATTTCAGATTTTTCACCTTAACCAAGCGAAGCTTAACTATTTTTCTGATGTGAAAAATATTAATGGCATTTGCCCCAACAGTACCGAATATGGCAATGAATGCGTAAATAATATAATCAGACGAATCTCTCACAAATATAAACATAAGAGCTATTGCTATAATATGAACAATTACATATCTTATTGTAATATAAGCATATTCCTCATATATCGAATTAATCCAGTCTGTTCCTATTGTTGTAAATAAAATGCTAAGACTCTGAATCAGTATAAGAACACGGTAACTGCCAAGTTTATCCCAAAAAATCAAGGTAAGAAACAGTGCAGCATAAGAAATGAGCGTAGTAACGACATTTATAGTAAACACTTCATTTACAAATGCTGAAAAATTTTTCTTATCATCTCTTATTCTGGCTCCCTCACGGATAGCATAATTTGTTATTCCTAATCCGGCAAGGAGCGTAAAATAACTGATTATTGATGTACCAAAATTTACTTTTCCATAATTTTCTACCCCCAGAACACGTGATGCGTATGGAAAAGTAATTAACGGAAATATGATAGCACAGCACTGCTTGATTATATTTAAAACAGCATTAATTCCAACTGACTTCTTTTTTTTTATCTTCAATATCTATAACCCCTTTCATACCGGATTGTTCAGTTCGGTAAAGTTCCCGGAAAAAGAGTCCGGGAAAATATTTCGTAAAATCCCTTCAGAACAGATTTTAAATCTGTCAATAGAAGTAGTTATTGGAAAACAAATTATCCAACAGTTCTGGGTTAGAGTAAAGATTCCAATATAATGAAATCAAGGAGAATATTAACATAGCAATCCTTGCAATGTAAAACATCTGTCCACATTTTCGTGGGGCAAGCTTTTCAATTGCAATAAAAGAAGGTATAAACAAAATTCGTAACACTCTTCTGAACTGAAGAGAATAAAAGAATATCGGGCAAAGTACAAGTGCCAATACATCCATTCCAATTACAGCATTAATATATGGCAGATTATTTGGTTTGTACTTTCCAAACTTCTTAATTAGGAACAATATTGCAACAAGTAATACAGGCTGAGAAATTATGTACCTTAATACCATACCAGAAGAGCTGTGATATTTGTCTGCAACAAGATACAACTCAATTTTCTCGTCAGACATTATATGAGATAGAATATCAACCAGCAAGCCTGTTTTTTGAAGAATAACGAATCCTACTATGCCCAAAATGGTAATAACTATGGCATATTTTATTCTCTTACGCCATTCAACTTTTATCAACGCAAAAACAAAACAAAATACGAAACAGCTATGAATACCGGCAGATATCGCAACACCTATGATATATTTAATCAGTCCTTTTTTTGTATTCTCTTGCAGTATATTAGGCAAAACAAACATTAAGACAGCTGTAGCCATAAACTGTCTAAACTGAATTCCGTCCATAATGGCTGCTGAAAGCATATACATCAAAAAGATTAATGCAGGTTCTTCGCTATACTTTGCAATAAATAAAAACATAGAAAAGAGTGAAAAAAGCAACACAACGGATAAAAAAGTCTGATAATCCAGACCGATTAAATTCCCGAAATAGCATATCACTTCAAAAATTGGAGTTCTTCCATTAAAAATGCTTGACGAATAAGTACTGTAAATATACTCATACATCTGATAATCAGCATTATATGTATTATATACAACAAAAAATGATGTCACAAACAAAAGTACACCTGCAGATATAAATCTGAGATCTCTTTTATTTAAGACAAGTTTTTTTTGAACAAGCCTTGCACTATAAATATTTTTTATCAGAAAACACAACCAGCCTAATATTCCCACAGTTACCGGTGATAACATCATATTCCTCCCTGATTGTAATCTAATAATTTCTTAAACAGTTCCGAAATTGAAAATTCATTATCATAATTATACTCAACAGCAGACTCATCTTTAATCCATTCCCAATCTATATCGTCAACACTCTCAATATATTTCATATATTTTGGATCGTATATCGGCATTTCTGTTATATATTTATTATTCGTAATAAGTTTTTTGTTGTAAACAACTGCCTCATAATATCTGTAAGAGCAGGATGTTTGCCCTTCTGCCAGTAATTCTACCAGACATTTGCATCGGGCAACCTTTTTCAATGTTTCACTATACTCAAGAAATTTCTCCAGACGGACTAATCCGGGAATGCTTTCGTATTCCGGATTTAAACCGAATATCTCAAAATCACACCGTACCCCGGCAAAATTTGCTCTGACTGCTATTTGCTTCAGCATTTCACATCTGCCCTTATCAACACCAATAAAAAACATATCTTCATCAATTTCCAAAGTATCTGTCATCTGCATTTTAGGATAAGGATCGTAAAAGTGCATCAAATTATATGTGCAAGCATCTTTCTTATCAAAAGTTGCAACTATATCAAACAAGGTAAAAGTATCTTTTATTTTTCCCCATCCCTTAACATCCTTGGTAACATCAATGGAGTCAAAAAGTAACAAAGCGGTGCAGATACTATGTCCAAACTTCTTTTTCATACCTCTCAGAAGCGAAGGAACAATTAATCTGTCAACATCTCTTCCAATTACAAAAATAAGGTATATTTTTTCATTAGGTTCCGGGGAAATCTGGTTGAGAACCGAAAAATGATTCCATATTGAATTAGGAATCCATTTAAAGAATCTTCTGTTACTCCGTCTATACACATAATTATAAATTTTCTCAATAAATTTACTTTTAAAATTATAGGGATTAAGAAAAGAAGCATTCTCTATTTCCCCCTGAATTACCTCAACAAAAGAATGGTTTAAAATATTATTTTTCTCTCCCGGACCAATTATAATAAAACGATTTTTCATAACTATATATTGCCTTACCTTACTTGTCTCTTACAGTATATTTATAAATACCCAGAATGCTCATAATGACCAGCATTGCGTTCTTAACTGATTTTTGTGCATTAAAAAGGTTGATTGCCGCAGAAGGGTCTGAAATTCCATTCTTTGCCTCATTATGTAAAAGACTTTTGAACATATCACACTTCATATCCTTGTTATCAGCCATTATATCAGCGTACTTTTCGATTAGCAATTTTCGTGCTGTAATTAACTTCTTTGAATCATTAGTTATAGAATCAAACTGCACCAAAATACTTACCAGTGGTTCATCTACATAATAAAACTTATACTTTTCGGCAAGGCGTATAACCAAATCATAATCCTGATATCTTGGAAATCTTTCGTCAAATTTTTCCGCTTTAAAACATTCGGAAAACCCAACCAGCATCTGGGTGCTCACCATGCTCTTTGTTTGAAGCTTTCTTTTATCAATGAAACCGCTGCCTCTAACCTCAGGCAGAAATTCGGTAGACCCATTCATAATCCGCTGAGCAGAGCAAAAAGTAATATCTGCGTGGTTTTTATACAGTTCTGATATTTGCCTTTCAAGTTTACGCTCATTCCACAAGTCATCGCTGTCCTGAAATGCAATTATTGAACCCTTGGATTCATCAACACCCCTATTTCTGGCGGCACATGCTCCCATGTTCTGTGGCTGTCTCAGAACAACAATTCTGGGATCATTGATTTTTTTCACAACATCCACAGTGTTATCAGTGGAACAATCGTCAACTATAATTAACTCAAAATTTTTATATGTCTGGTTTAATACACTGAAAATTGAATCGGAAATTATTTTTTCCCTGTTATAAGTTGGAATTATTACAGATACAAGCGGTTCACCAAAATCAAACATTTTCTCTCATCCTATCTCACTCAAGCATATTAATCATCAATGGTTACAAAATTAAGCTATGCACAAATAACCAAAAGCCAAGGTCTGACATTCCTATATATTCTATTATTTCGCATAAACTTTACCCGTGTAATTTTATTTTTATTTTCAAAGCTCGCAAACTCACTTACAATATCGCTATATTGGCTGGGCAATTTAATTTTCTCTAATTCTTTAGCCTGTCTTGACCTTGCCATAACATCATTATGAGCGTCAAAAAAGATTCTCAGTGTGAGCGTTTTCTTTATGCGGTCAATTTTTCTGTTCAGGCTATTTCTTGCACTGGTTCCCACACTGTTGTCGTCATGCAGCCTGTAATAAACAGTAGGACGATCGATATATTTAATGTTACCGTATGCCGATGCTATAAGTGCAATCCACCAATCATGCATATATACATTTTGCAAGTCTACAGGAACAACTGCCAAATTCAATAAGGCTCTGTTAAAAATACACGAGCAGCCTGCGACTACATTTTCGGCTAGAAGAAAATTGAAATCAGTCCTGGTACCATTCTTTCCGGATGCCCTCAAGAATGAATCATACTTTATCTTGAGTTGGTTGTCAGTTACACACAAATCGGAGAAAACAAGACTTGGACTGTGAGGATTATCTTTTGAAATTCTTTTGATTTCGTCAGCTAATATCTGAATTTTTTCCGGCATCCAGACATCGTCTTGATCGCTGAACATATAATACAGATGCTCTCTTTTCTCCATCTTTCTCATCAATGAAAAGAAATTATTTTTGGCTCCACCGCTTTTTTCATATGTCAGTCCGATAAATTTATCAGGATGTTTTTCAGTATATTCCTTGATAATTGACGGCGTTCCATCTGTTGAGCCGTCATCATGGATATAACATACGAAATTCTGATACGTTTGAGCAAGCAGAGAGTCAAGTTGTTCACTAATATATTCTTCACCGTTATATGTTGCTAACAAAACTGCTATTTCTTTGTTTTCCATTTTCTCGCCCTTCTGAGATTCTATTTTTTAAAAGAAAGATATATTTCCAAAAGCAACTGCTTTTTCTTGTTATAACAATCAATTCTTCCTATTAGCTTAAACGCATTTACAATTTTATGCTTATCAAGCATTTCAATTCTCAGCTTGTTGAACTCTGAATATTTACTAATCTTTGCAGTTGCTAAGCTGTCAAGCTTTAACGCAGCAGAGATTTTTTTTAGACATTCAATGTTTTCCTGTGCTGTTTTTAACCATTCTATTCTTGTTTCCCTATTTTTTAACTTGCGGCTCGTAACAGTATAAGTACTATCATAGTGCCTGCGCCAATATATAACAGGACGTTCTAATATGTATGCAGACTTTTGAAGCTTTGCAGCAGCCCAGCAAATAGCATCATGTGAAAAGACACCATTCCAGAATTGGATAATTTCTTCCCAAAATGTTCTGCGAACACAATACACGCACCCGGGAAAATCGGTAAATAATAAGTGATTATCCTCTTTTACAAGATGAACCTCATTCCCTGAAATTTCAAATTCGGGAATCTCATTCTGAAATTTAATGTATCTTCCTGCAAGGACATTGATTTGTTTATTATTTTCCATAGCAGAAACCATAACTTGAATTTTATCTTTTACCCAAATATCATCCTGATCGCAAAAGAAAATATATTTTCCCTTTGCAAGTGCCGCCGCTTCTACGAAATTACGTCTCCAGCCTTTGTTGACGTTACTCCTGATAACATACCAGTTGGAAAGTCCGTTTTTAGAAATATATTCATTTATAACATCTACGGTTGCGTCTGTAGAACCATCGTCAGCGATAATAACTTCCAAAGGTGCCAGCGTCTGACTTCTTAATGATTCAAGTTGCTGTATAACATACTCAGTTCCGTTATATGTTGTCATAACAACTGATGATGTTTTTGTTTCTTCCATTATTCGTTTTTCATTCCTTTCCAACATTGAATCTTCAGAGTCCATCAGTAAAGGAAACTGCCGGCTTCAGTTTAGTTTCTTCTTCGTGCTTTCACTCTTAGCTTTCACAAGCATATACACAACACGATACAACTTTGATTTCATACATAAAACAAATATTTTTTCCTGTGTATTCAGTAATCTGAGATTTACAGATTTCAGTGCTTCCTTGTATGGTTCAGAGTGTACCAGTTTTTTTACATCAGAAATTTTCTCTTTTAGTGTTTTTCCATTATTATCATTAAAATAATATAACCTCATACATGTGTAAAGTCTGGTACAAATCCTACACTTGAGGTATTCATCTGCTATATTCTGCAGATTGTGTTTTTTGATAATGCTTTGAAGGCTTTTAATTTCAATTGCTGTAAGAACAGGTACATTCTTATCATATCTGTTGGTGCGTGATTCTTCCCAACAACGGTAGCGATAGAAAACTTTGTGTAAATAATATATTTTTGATGTTGAATTCAAAGCATCCGCATTATAAAGTCGGTCCTGCCCTTTTCTTGCCTCAGGTATAAACCACAAATCGTTTTCTGCCAAAAATTCAGTCCTATATATTTTATTCCAGATTGCAATTACAGAATACGGATTGTATTTTCCGTCTATCGCTAATTTATAAAATGTAGATTTTCTAACCAGTTCCAGTATTCCATTATCTAAATATCCTGACTCAATATTCAAAGACTCCTCTGACCTTGAACTGCTGAACTCACGGCTGTACTCATACATAACTACATCTGCATCAGCAGCATCTCCGTTAAGCTCTTTGTAGAGTTCATCAATATAATTATCTTCTACCCAATCGTCTGCATCTACAAAGGACAGCCACTTAGTATCAGTGGCTTTGATTCCGTTATTTCTTGCAACAGATACACCCTGATTTTTCTGATGAATGACAGTAAGAATAGAATTTTTCTCAGCGTATTCATCGCAAATAGCACCGCAATTATCCGGAGAGCCATCATCGACTAATATTATTTTGTAATCCTTGCGACCCTGATTAAGAAGGCTTTCAATGCAGTAGCGCAAAAATTCTTCTTTAATCTTGTAAACAGGAACAATGATTGTAAGCATATCGAGCATATTATCACCTAAAAGATTTTATTCTAGTAATCATTCTTTTAACGAATGCATATATTCCTAACCTACACAATCCAACTCTGGCAAAACGCGCTAACTTAACCTTGGCTGTTTCGGGAAAATATTTTTCATATAATGCAGTGCCGCTCATAAAATGTGCATCTGTAAAAAATTCATCCCTTTTAGGATTTGTTCCTACGGATTTAACCATTTCTCTTACGCCAGCAGTCAGTTCATCTGCTGTTACCTCTGTCCATTTAACAGTATCTTTGATTTTTTCAAACAGCTGTCTTCCTTTATCCGAATGGATCAAAACCCTCGTTGTGCCTTTATCATCATCCAGCCTTTTGTCAAACTGGAACACTGAGTAGCAATCCCATATGGTAAAATCGCTTACTCGGTAACGTTTCTTAAACACACAGTCATAACACGCCGGACGGTCACAGATATCAGAGAAAAAAGCCCGTGTCATAGGGTCTGTATCGATTCCATATGCGTAGATATTCTTTCCCGTCCTGTCAAAGAAGGACATGGTAGAATATTTATATCCATAATGTTTGTCTCGGAATAATACTTGGGAGAACTCTCCCAGTTTTTCTTTTTGCATCTCCAGATACTTTCTCCATGCTAGTGGCGATGGAATACCGTGACAGACAACATCTACTGTTATAAGTTTCTCATATTCCTTCCCAAGATATGTTTTTAATCCCTCTGTCTGGCATGGTGTCCCGCTAAAACACACCCATCGCCCCTGTCTCAGATATTCCTTTACCTTTTGGAAAGTATCCCCGATATTACTCTGTACATACTTGCTGTTTCGGAATTTAGATAATCCCTCTAAGCTCTCGGCATATGAATGTTCTACCATAAAATCTGCGTCATACGAAGCACCAAATACAACTCCGCCTTGTTGAATGAACCATTCTGCAATTGCAGTAAATGCGCCTCCTGCTGTGCTTTCATGCCTAACTTGCTCATCTTTATGCTGCATTACATACGCGGTCTGTGCAAACGGCTTGTCTGGTTTTACATTAATAATCGGACATACCTTTTCACACAGATTACAATTTACACATTTTGTTGCATCTACAAAAGGATATAAGAATCCCTCCTCGTCAGGCACCATATCTATACATTTATGGGGACACGCATTCATGCAAGCCCCACATCCGCAGCAGTCTTTTTTATCTTTTATCTGAATCATATGAACCTCCTATTCTGACAAACAGGAAACCATAAACGTGATAGCTTAGTACTTATGAGTAATTCTTACATAAGCCTTTTTCACTATGCTGTAGATTCCGATTTTATAGCATATCATTCGAATACTGTGTTCCATCTTTACCTTAAAAGTATTCGGAAAATACTTATCGAAGAGCGTCGTTCCATCCATAATAGTCGCATCATGCATATCTCTTTTTGAACCGGCATTGATAACAGGATGGACGAATACATACACCCGAAAAAAACGCTCTAAACCATGGATCGGTTTCCACACCTTGATGATAGCTTCCCTGATTTTTGTCAGTAATTACATTAATTGTAGAATACTTATATCAATAATGCGTATCGCGGAATCTTACATTAGTCACTGTAGAACCAAGTCTGTTGTTTTGTAGCTCTACATATTTATTAAAAACCATTGGGGATGGAACAGCACGGCAAACAACATCGACAGTAATTAAATTGTCGTATTATTTTCCGAGGTAATGCATAAGTCCTTCTACCTGACATGGCGTTCCGCTAAAGCCAGACCATTCTTCCCTGATTCAATAAAGATTTAACAGCTTTATACCCCTCCCCGAGAGTACTCTGCATATATTTGCTTTTCCAAGGTCTTTTTCGTTATCTACCCAGATATGGTGCGCCAATAATTTATCCGAAAATGCCGCACCAAATACAACACCATTTCTGTGAATTACATATTTTGCAATCGCCGTAAACGCACCACCAGCTGTGCTTTCTTTGAGGACTTTCTCGTCCTTATTCTGAACCACATAACCATCCTGAGGAAAAACAACTTCTTCAGAACGATTGTCTATAGGACAAACACGTTCACAAGCACCACAATCTACACATGCCGCTTAATTCACTCCGGGATAGGCGAAACCTTCTGAATCTATTTCCATCTCTATACAGTTTATCGGACAAATAGCTGCGCATACAGAGCGGCCGCTACATTTAGCCTTATCTGTTATATTTACCAATTGCTTTATTCTCCTAACTTCGAGTTATAAATCTGTTTCACAACTATCTGCCAATGCACCTCTTAAGTATCGATAGGATTCCTCGCGCACAACTGCAAGATTCCTATGTACCTTTTCATAATCAATCTTCATATCGAGGCACTTCTGAATATCTTCATCGCCGTTCAACATTCGATCATGTATATCAACTAAATCAAAAAGCGTATCCAATCTGCTATTTGTAGATTGCTTTGTATTTTGCGTATATCTCTTGAACTCAAAAAACTCTTTCTTATAAAGAATTGAAAACACCGTACTGTGAAACGAATCTGTGCATACATAGCTCGCATTTCGAATCAAATTCAAAAATTCAGAAGGGCCTATATCATAAGGAGTGTAATCCGCATAACCTTCATCGCATTTGATATAATGATCTACATGAGTAAGCGCAACAACCTTCAGTCCCGTTTCCTTCTTCAATCTCTTTACAAACTCCCTGTGAAGAGGAGTACTTCCGATAAAATAGCAAAAAATATATGGCTCTTTAACGATAGGGTCTTTTTTCTGGATTTCCATCCATTCCTCACCAGTAAAAAGTAATGTTGGATCGCAAACCACCGGAACAGTTCTACCCGTGAGTTCTTTTATAAGCTTTTGTCCTGCATGCTCTCTTACGCTTATATGCTTTATACGTGGCAGGAACCTCCTCGCCATCTCCGCAGCATCACCAGGTAATGTGGAAACTCCAAAACTAGTTGCATATGCTACAGAATTCATTTCATTCGGTACAAAATTCAATGTGTAATAATCTGCAGCAATATTCGCTGGAAGCCATAATTGATCGCTTCCAATAAGAACAGCACCGTAATTATCACTACATTTATTCGCAAGATCTTCAAGCGATACATATACTTGAGATTTACGAATTATGCTTTCTGCAAAATCATCAAACTTAATGTCTCTCTGCTTAATATTACTGGTATAGTCATTCCTTAGGAACTTCTTTATAAGAATATTTTTGGCTTTGCCAAGTCGATCTCTAAAAATATCAGAATTAATTCCGGATTTCAGAATATATGAATACTGCGCTTTTCTAAATTCGCCAAGGAAGCCACTTACATTGATGGTCTCGTTTTCTATATTTAATTTATCAAGCAGTTTTTGTGTTGCATAAGCCTGCAACATACTCCCATAGTTGTGTATAAAATAGCACGAGACAATAGCTGTTTTTTTCATTAACTCAACCTCCTTATCGATACTTACCTAAAACCGCATCACTATAAAATCTAATATACCTTTGTTTCATTGCCTCGGTGTTATAAATATCCAGCACATCCCGGTATGCCTTTTCTGGGAGTGCAGTCGGAAATGCTTTCATGGCATTCTTGATTTTCTCAGCATACTCCTCAGCCGTATCACAGACATATCCATTAACACCGTCATGGATTACACTTTTGTTTCCCATTGTATTGCTGACAAGAATCAACTTCTTGATATACATGTTTTCAATCAAGCTCATTGCAATTGCTTCACCAAGGCTGCACAGAACAAATGCATCGGCGCCTTTTGCCATTGCCAGAGCTTCTTTTCTCGGCTTCCATCCGGTCACTTCCATGTTCGGAGCAGTCAACTCATTCTCCAGTTCTCCATTTCCTATCCATACAAATCTGGCTTCGGGTACGAGTTCAGCAATACGATTAAATAACTGAGGCTGCTTCTGAACACAGGCTCGACCCAACGTAAAAACGGTAAACTTATCACTCTTAACAGGTTCTATTCCATCAAGCGAAGCCGACAAATCTGCCAAGTTCACGCCTGTTTCGATATATGCAGTTCTTCTTGAGAACTTTTTTGCTTCTTCATCTTCACTCTCACAGCAAGTAAGGGTGAGGGCTCTATTACCAAGAATCTTCTCAGCCGTTTTATAAATCAGGCTTTTCTTTCCAGGTCCCATCAAAATGTGAGCGTACCCATGTGGTGTATAAACGACAGTATTATTCTTTTCCTTATACGCTAACCGACCAAGTCCCCCTGCGACAGATGAGTGAAGGTGTATCACATCCGGCTGGATTTCTTGCTCTATCTGACGAAGTTCTTTAATTGCGGCTATATCGCTTTTGAGATTAGTTAGTCCTTTCACGCCGACGTGCTTCATCTCAATCAAATGAACACGATCATCCAAAAACTCCTTATAGTTTTTTGGTGTCTGCGATCTGAGCGAATATGCCAGATACACATCGAAACTATCGACCATATCATTGCAGAGCTGAGAAACGTAAGTAAAAACACCGCCCCCAAAGGCCTCACAAACCATTAATACCTTTTTCTTCATCAGTGTATACCTCTCAATTCAAAACTTGCTCTGCACAGTCCAAAGCCGCAGCAATCACTTGGTCCATGTCATAATATTTGTATTCACCAAGCCGGCCTCCAAATATTACCCTTTCTTCTGCATCCGCCAGTTTCTTGTATTCAGCATAGAGCTTTCCATTCTTTTCATCGTTGACCGGGTAGTACGGCTCGTCACCAGGTTTCCACTCACTACTATACTCACGGCTGATGATGGTCTTTGGTAGGTCATCACCGTTTTCGTCCTTGCCGAATTCAAACCACTTATGCTCAATGATGCGAGTCCAAGGCGTTTCACGGTCAGTATAGTTGACAGCTGCATTGCCCTGGAAACTCGGTTTGTCAAGCAATTCATTTTCAAATCTAACTGAGCGATACTCCAGCGTACCCAACTTATAATCGAAATAAGCATCAATAGGACCCGTGTAAACGACTTCACCGGCTATGGCATCCAGTTCCATCTTGTGCTCAAGATAGTCTGTGTTTAGACGAACCTCGATGCCTTCGAGCAAGTTAGCAATCAACCTAGTATATCCGCCAATTGGGATTCCCTGATACAAAGCATTAAAGTAGTTATTATCAAATGTCAGGCGGACAGGCAGACGCTTGATAATGAATGCAGGCAGATCCTTACAGTCACGCCCCCACTGTTTCTCAGTGTAGCCTTTAATGAGCTTCTCATAGATATCGCGACCCACTAAAGAAATTGCCTGCTCTTCCAGATTCTTCGGCTCACCGATGATTTCTTTGCGCTGTTCCTCAATCTTTGCGGCGGCCTCCTCCGGCGTGACAACCCCCCACATTTTATTGAATGTATACATGTTGAATGGAAGTGAGTAAAGCTCTCCCTTATAATTGGCTACAGGGCTGTTAGTGAAACGATTGAACTCTGCAAACTGCGTGATATAGTTCCAAACCTTTTTGTTGTTGGTATGGAAAATATGCGCTCCGTACTTGTGCACATGAATACCTTCCATAGTCTCGGTATAGATGTTGCCCGCAATGTTAGGGCGCTTATCGATAACCAATACAGATTTTCCAAGTGCTTTAGCTTCATGTGCGAAAACAGCACCATATAGGCCAGAGCCTACAACTAAATAATCTACTTTATCCACTTATCATTCTCCTAAATTTATATAATCAAAACCTAAATGTATCCTTCAATCCAAGCCACTTTTTATCTTTATCTGAAAGATTAAGAGGTGTGCCGTAAACAGTGTATCCCTCTGAATCTGCATTGCCTTTATACTCACCCTCAAGCATAGGCCACTCAATGCCTATTTCAGGGTCATTCCAAGCCATTCCACCCTCATCGTTGGGATGATAGAAGTCATCGCACTTGTAGCAGAATTCTGCTGTATCGCTCAGCACAAGAAAGCCGTGTGCAAATCCTCTCGGAATTAAAAACTGCTTTTTGTTTTCTTCCGTCAGCTCAATGCCGTACCACTTGCCATATGTTTCACTTTCTGAACGGAGGTCAACTGCCACGTCAAAAACAGAACCTTTGATTACACGAACCAATTTCGTCTGAGGAAAGTTCTTCTGAAAATGCAGTCCGCGAAGAACGCCCTTTGTGCTCATACTCTGGTTGTCCTGAACGAAATTGATGTTTATTCCGTTTTCTTCCATATCACGCTGACTGTAGGTTTCCATAAAATAGCCACGGTTATCTCCGTGAACAGCGGGAGTAATTACACACAACCCCTCTATTCCACCTACATTTTTCTCAACTATAATCTGTCCCATTTCCTTATCTCCTTAAAGCTGTGCTTCTTTCAAATATCTGCTGACAGCGTCCTGCCATGTCGGAAGAGGAGTAAAGCCGTTTTCAACAAGCTTTTTCTTATCCAGTCGGCTGTTGAAAGGACGGGCAGCCTTGCTGAGTCCGTATTCTTCCGTAGTCACAGGAGTAACCTTTGTTTTTAATCCATACTGCCTGTAAAATTCAACACAGAAGTCGTACCAAGAAATATATCCACCCTCGTTTGTTGCGTGATAATAGCCGTACTTCTCGGTTTCGCACATATCAACCAGAAGTCTTGCCAGATCATAAGTATAAGTAGGTGTGCCGATCTGGTCATTAACTACACGCACTTCATCGTGTGTTTTTCCCACATTAATCATAGTCTTTATGAAATTCTTACCATTAAGACCAAACACCCATGCAATACGGACAATAAAGTATTTTTCAAGTGTACTGCTTACTGCCAGCTCGCCTTCAAGCTTAGTCTGAGCGTAAACGTTCAGCGGCTTATAATCCTTGCAGTCAGGCTGCCACGGCTCTGTTCCCTGACCGTCAAAGACATAATCTGTGGACAGATAGAGCATCTTGCAGCCGATTTCTTTGCACGCATCAGCAATATTCTGCGTTCCGCCTGCATTGACAGCACGTACTTTCTCCACCTTATCGTCATCTTCTGCCATATCCACAGCCGTCCAAGCCGCACAATGAATTACAGCATCAGGATTCACTTCGGTGATAATTTTTTCTACCGCTTGTTTATCGGTAATATCCAACTGAACATAAGGCATAGAAGTTACAGCAGAACCGTCTGCCACTCCGGAATAAGCAGGCTGAATATCAGAGCCCACTCCCTCATAACCACGCTTTGCAAGCTCATTCATCACGTCATGACCGAGTTGACCGTTTACGCCTGTTACAAAAAACTTCATCTTTCTGACCTCTTACTTATTCTTATACATTTCTTCGTAGTATTTCTGGTAATTGCCGCTTGTGACATTGTTCATCCACTCTTCATTTGCAAGATACCAGTCAATAGTAAGAACAATTCCCTTCTCAAACGGAGTTTCGGGATACCAGCCGAGGTCATTCTTAATTTTTGTGGGGTCAATTCCGTATCTTCTGTCGTGACCCAATCTATCCTCAACGTGCTTTATAAGCTCCTCTGAAATTCCCTCGTCCTGCAATCTGTCGTGAAGCTGCTCTATAATCGTCTTTACAATAAAGATATTCGGACGTTCGTTATGACCGCCGACATTGTAAACCTCACCGATTTTTCCGCCGTTTGCAACCATATCTATTGCCTTGCAGTGATCCTCAACATACAGCCAGTCACGAATCTGCATACCGTCACCGTAAACAGGTAATTGCTTATGATGCTTTACATTGTTAATCATCAGCGGAATAAGTTTTTCCGGAAACTGATAAGGACCGTAGTTGTTTGAACAGCGTGTAATGTTTATCGGCATACCGTATGTATCGTGGAACGCCATAACAAAATGGTCGGCACTTGCTTTAGAGGAAGAATACGGACTGTGGGGAGAAAGCGGAGTAGTTTCCATAAAATATCCCTCTGCACCGAGTGCGCCGTAAACCTCATCTGTAGAAACCTGAAGATACTTTTTGCCCTCTTTCCACATCTTTGCTTCTGCGTCATACCAAGCCTCTTTTGCTCTCTGGAGCAGATTTACAGTACCCATTACGTTTGTCTGAACAAAGATTTCGGGATTGGCAATACTTCTGTCGACGTGAGATTCTGCCGCAAAATTAATCACATAGTCAAAATCATATTTTTCAAACAGTCCTGCAACAAGCTCCTTGTCGCAGATATCTCCCTGCACAAACACATGACGAGTGTCGCCCTCCACGCCCTTGAGGTTTTCCAGATTACCTGCGTAGGTCAACTTATCCAGATTTACCAGCAGGATATCGTTATATTTCTTCAACATGTAATAAACAAAATTGGAACCGATAAAACCGGCGCAACCGGTGATCAGATATTTCTTCATGTATATTCTCCTCTATCTGTTAGTGTGTGTTAATGCAGTACATCGAGATACTTGCCATCCAGAACATCCTTCAAATACTGACCATACTGATTTTTCTTCAAGACTTCATAGACTTCCAGCACATCCTCACGGCTGATCCAGCCATTCAGATATGCGATTTCCTCCAAGCAGGCAATCTTGCGATGCTGATGCTGCTCGATTGTTTTCACAAAGTTCGTCGCATCCACAAGGCTCTCATGTGTGCCGGTGTCCAGCCAAGTAAAACCTTGACCCAACAGTTCCACGTTCAGGGTGCCGTCCTCCAAATAGATGCGGTTCAGGTCGGTAATCTCCAACTCACCGCGAGCGGATGGTTTGAGTTTCTTTGCATACTCCACGACCCGATTATCGTAGAAGTAGAGTCCCGTAACACAGTAATTGCTCTTTGGATGCGCGGGCTTCTCTTCAATAGAAATTGCTTTACCGTCCTTATCAAACTCCACAATGCCGAACCGTTCCGGGTCGTCCACATAATAGCCAAACACAGTAGCTCCCTTGCCGGACTCTGCATTTTCCACAGCAGCCTTCAGGCGCTTCTTCAAACCATGACCAGCGAAGATGTTATCACCCAGCACCATCGCCACAGTATCGTTGCCAATAAAGTCAGCGCCAATAATGAAAGCCTGTGCCAGCCCGTCCGGGGACGGCTGAACAGCGTATGTAAGATTCACGCCGAACTGGTGTCCATAACCCAGCAAGTCCTGAAAGCGAGGCGTATCCTGTGGTGTGGAAATAATCAGAATATCCCGAATGCCTGCGTTCATCAGAACAGACATCGGGTAATAAATCATGGGTTTATCATAAATGGGCAGGAGCTGCTTTGAGGTTACTTTAGTTAATGGATACAGACGAGTGCCGGAGCCACCGGCCAAAATAATACCTTTCATAACTTTTATCCTCACTTAATCCCTCTGAAAAATGTCACGAGTATATACTTTCTCTTTTACATCATCAAGACAAGCATCGTAACGATTGGCAATGATTGCCTGACTCTGTTTTTTAAACTCATTTAAATCATTCACTACCAGACTTCCAAAGAATGTACTGCCGTTCTCCAATGTCGGTTCATATATAATCACAGTTGCACCTTTAGCCTTAATGCGCTTCATAACGCCCTGTATGCTGCTCTGACGGAAGTTGTCGCTGTTGCTCTTCATTGTCAGACGATAAACACCTATAATGCAGCTCTTTTCCTCATCAGCTTTGTAAGCATCATTATTGTAATAGTCATAGTATCCGGCTAACTTGAGGACACGGTCTGCAATAAAATCTTTACGAGTACGGTTACTGTCAACAATTGCTTGAATCAAATTTTCCGGAACATCTGCATAGTTTGCTAACAGCTGCTTAGTATCCTTCGGTAAGCAATATCCACCGTAACCAAAGCTCGGATTGTTGTAGTGCGTACCGATACGAGGATCGAGGCACACACCGTCAATAATCTGCTGGGTATTCAGTCCCTTCATCTCAGCGTAGGTATCAAGCTCGTTGAAATAAGACACACGGAGAGCAAGGTAAGTATTGGCAAACAGCTTCACTGCCTCAGCCTCAGTGAAGCCCATAAACAGCGTGTCGATGTTCTCTTTAATTGCGCCTTCCTGCAGGAGTGCAGCGAACTCGTGTGCCGCCTTAACAAGACGCTCATCCTCCATATCTGTACCCACGATGATTCTGCTGGGATACAAGTTATCGTATAATGCCTTTGACTCTCTTAAAAATTCAGGACTGAAGATAATGTTATTACTGCCGGTTTTTTTACGAATACTCTCAGTATATCCAACAGGAATCGTTGACTTAATAACCATAATCGCATTCGGATTATATTCCATAACCAGCTTGATTACAGCCTCAACAGCAGATGTATCGAACTTTTGAGTATTTGAATCATAATTGGTCGGTGTGGCAATAATAATGAATTCTGAGTTTTTATAGGCAAGTTCAGCGTCAAGCGTTGCCGTCAGGTCAAGTTCTTTTTCTGCCAGATATTTTTCTATATATTCATCCTGAATCGGTGACTTTCTCTGATTTATCATTTCAACCTTTTTAGGAATGACATCAACGGCATAAACATTATTATTTTGTGCCAGGAGGGTTGCAACAGAAAGACCTACATAGCCTGTTCCCGCCACTGCAATTGTATGTTTCTTTTCCATATTTTCAATTTCTCCTTAAACATCTTAATCTATCATCATTTTTTGTATCTTTTCCGGTATTTTAGCAGTGTCCAGTCAGTAGGGGTCGCAATTACAACAAAGTCAGCATCAGAGTATGCTACCTCTGAATCCAGCGTTGCAGTCAAATTCAGTTCCTTTTCAGCCAGATATTTTTCGATATAATCATCCTGAATCGGAGATTTTTTGTTGTTAATCATATTGGCCTTGTTTTCTACTCCATAAAATATCAGTTAAGTACACTCGCATCTATTCCTCAATAACCGAAGTGCTGTTTTATACAGTCGAACCCTGTATACCCTGCAATGATGTTTTTTCTAAGTGTTGGATTGTTGAATCGAACACTGTCAGTGCATGAATCTTGTTAAAACTGTATATATCATTCAATCCGGTTTTACAACTTCTTCAAAATCGGTAATATCACTTTGTCGGCTTACCTGCCACATGGCGGATAAAGTCGGGTACCCGACCCGTCTGCTAAAATTATGCCTTTCATATGTACCTCCCAAATCATCTTCCTTGTTTAGTAAGAACTGCGATAATTGTTTTAAATATGATTTTCCAATCCACAAGAAAACTGCGTTCACGGATATACTGTATATCCATCTCGACCCATTCATCAAAAGAAATGTCATTTCTGTTTGGCTGAATTTGCCAATAACACGTAAGACCAGGTGTAATAAACAATCGCTGGGCTTGATAAGCAGAATATTGCTCAACCTCTCTGGGCAAAGCAGGACGAGGTCCCACAATGCTCATATCTCCTTTTAGAATATTAAAAAGCTGTGGAAGCTCATCAATACTTGTTTTTCTTATAAATTTTCCGACTCTTGTAATTCTCGGATCATCGGCAATTTTAAAAACAGGTCCATCCATTTCATTTTCTTCTAGCAGTTCCTTAAGCCTGTCTTCCGCATCAACAACCATTGAGCGAAATTTATACATTTTAAACTCTTTACCGTTTTTTCCCACTCTTATCTGCGAAAAAACAGGACCTCCTTTGGGATCATCAATAATGATAGAAATAACTGTAATCAGCATAACGGGAGAAAGAACAATAATAGCTATCAGAGAGAACAAAATATCCTGAAATCTTCTTAAGCACCGGTAACCGTGTCTTGTTTTTAAGGTTGCATAATAAATATTATTTTCAGGCATAACCTTTTTTTCGAAAATATTGTTTTTTCTTTCATTTGCATACATTCTTTTCGCCAAAACTACACCCCTCTAACAAAAAAATTAATAGCCGTATTCGCCGTAGTAACCGTATTTGTATCCTCCGCCGTATTTGCGTTTACCGACAGGCTCAACATCATTAAATATAACACCGATAATATTAGCTTCGGAGCGTTTGAGAATATCAATTGTTTTTTTGTAGTCCCTGATGTCGGTAACATTATCTCTGACTATAACAACAACACCGTCAGTTTGTTTTATTATAGGTAAAGCGTCAATTACTACGCCAATTGGCGGAGTATCAAATATAATATAATCATATTGTTTTGAAAGCTCTTTGATTAATTCTTTCATGTTGTCACTTGATAAAAGCTCCGACGGGTTCGGAGGAATAGTACCGCAGCAGATAGCGTCAAGATTGTCTAATTTAGAAGTGTAAACTATATCAGATACCTCACATTCAAAATTGAGGTAATTTGTAATTCCCTTGTCAACAGGTATTTCAAGCACCGATTGAATTCGAGGTCTTCTCAAATCACAATCAATAATCAGTACCCTGGTATCAACCTGCTGTGCAAGTGCAATAGCTATATTAACTGCAGTAATAGTCTTTCCTTCGGATTTTGCAGAGCTTGTAACAGATACCATTTTACAGCCTTTTTTTACAATTGAATAAGCAATATTTGTTCTTGCTTTTTTATAAGACTCTTTAATCTGAAAGCCGACAGCTTCTGCATTGAGTTTTACATCTTGAAAAGAGCCTCTTTTTGGATATTTTTTCATACTGACTCCCTCTTATCTTTTTTTTTGTTAGATTTATTTACTGCGTCAAATTTTGGAATAGCTGCAAGAATTGGAATATCTCCAATCATAGTCATTTCCTCGTTGTATCTCATCTTTTTATCAAGGAACGCTCTGAGCAATGAAATTCCGACAGATATAACAAGTCCTCCTATCACTGCAATTATTACGTTCTTTATTTCATTTGGAGATGAAGGAGTAGTAGGCAGTTGAGCATAATCAACTATTTTTAGCGTTGCTTTGGATTTAAGTCTTGAAATAGCCTCAGGTGCAACCTTTCCAACCGCATCAGCAATAAGCTTTGAATCATTTGGAGAAGAAGTAGTAACCTTAGCGTCAAATATCTCCGTCTTTTCGTCACTGCTGAAAGAAACCATTTTACTAAGCTGTTTAGCGGTATATTTGTTGTTTATATGCTCGGAAAGCTCTGTGTAAAAAGTATTTGTGTTCAGCATTTTAATATATGTAGCAACAAGATTCTGTGCATAGGTTTGCTCAGAAAGTATATTGAGGTTGTTTTTATTTTCATCATCATTTGACGTATCAACATATAACTGAATTGAAGACGTGTATGACTTTGGAATAAAATATCTTGTTATAAAAAAGCTTCCGATAGCACAAATAAGCGTAACTACGATAATAAAAGCTGCATTTTTCTTAATAATATTCCATACATCTGACAATGAAATAACAATTTCATCCTTTTCTTCCATAGAACTACCTCCGTTTTACATATTCATTCGTTTTCTGCATTATTGATTACTATTATAATCCAATATCCAATTTATTTCAACAACAATATTTTACTTTTTTCCACTATTGACAAAGTTTGTGTGACTAATTTATTATTGTACACTAAGATATCAAGAAATTAGTAATTATCACCATAAACACATAAAGGCTTTTCGGAGAGAAAGTTATGTAAGTACAGTTACCTTGCTTTTTGTTCCTTTTGAATGCGGTGCTTTGTCGGACTTTACTGTCCATATTTCGGCACCGACCTTTGCCTGAGCTGTTTCATCAATATCGCTTAAATCCGTAAACATAAACCGAGCCGAGAACAAACCATATTGATACAAGCTGGGTTGCAAAGCCTTTGCATAGCAACATAAATATTGCAAAGCCTCGGCATATAAGGATTTTTGTGTTTATATTCCGTTATTCCATACTGATTTTATGTAAAAAGGGCATAAAAATACCGACAAGTATCAGCATAGAATGCCATTACTTGTCGGCAATAATTTTTATATCACATTCCTTGTTCAAAAATATAGAGGTACAAGTCCTCAAGGGTTGGTTTTACGGTTGTGTATTGGCAGTCTGTCGGCGGGTTATCGGTCACGATGCGGACTATTATGCTGTTGTCGTTGTGACAGAGATTTGAAACACGGTAATTGTCTTGAAAATATTTTAAATCTTCCCTTTGAATTTCGACCTCAAAGACTTTATTTTCAAGCTCCTTTGTCAGCTTATTCGGGGAATCGTGGGAGATGAGCTGACCTTTTTTAAGCAAAATAATCTCCTTTGCGATAAACTCAATATCCGACACAACATGGGTGGAGATTAGGACAATTTTATCCTCGGCAATCTCGCTGATGAAATTGCGTATGCGTATTCTCTCCTTCGGGTCAAGTCCTGCCGTCGGCTCGTCAAGTATGAGAATTTCGGGATTGTTCAGAAGCGCTTGAGCAATCAAGGCTCTCTGCTTCATACCGCCCGAAAACGAGCCTAACTTTTTATGTGCGGTATCTGTCAGATTAACCGTTTCAAGAAGCTGAGTGATCTTTTCCTTGGCTTCTTTCTTTTTTAAGCCCTTTAATGCCGCCATATACCACAAAAAGCGGTTGAGGGTGAAATCATCATACAAGCCCTGCTGTTGGGGCATATAGCCGAGTACGGCTCGGTAATCCTTGCCGAGCTTTTTGATATTTTCACCGTCGTAAACCACCTCGCCGCCGTCGGCATTGAGGTTGTCGGTGATAATGTTCATCAGCGTGGACTTGCCTGCTCCGTTCGGTCCGAGCAAGCCGTATACTCCCGGAGTTAAGGTAACGCTGAAATTATCAAGCGCCTTTACCGCTCCTTTTTTATAGACTTTTGTAATACCTTTAATCTCAAGCTTTGGCATTTATTCGCCTCCATATTCTTGTTTCGGTAAATTTTAATTTAGAAATTTCAAGTGTGACAATTGCAATTAAGATACTCAGCAAGCAAGTCATAACGATAGCTATAATATGGGAATTTACAACCCAATAACCTATTCTTACATTTTCAATCGAATACAAAGCAAGCAATGGTAATATAACTAAAACAGTTGAAACCACCATTGTAAACATACTGCTACGGGTAAAAATTGAAACTGCTGTAATAACAAATGTTACTGCTGTTGCAAGCAAAAAGTAACAAATGAGATTGACAACTACCGCATTTATCACACTAAAAGATGTTTCTTGAACATTTTCAAAAATACATACTAAGGGTGTATTCAAACTGTTCGCACCGTATGTATTTATAAATCTTACAAAATACGGCACATACAGAGCTGTAAATGCTATTAACAAATATATACACTCCACTACTATTTTTCCAAAAAACAGTTTTGTTTTACCGTTTTCAGTAGTACGAATAAGGTTGATCATACCATTTTTATACTCGGGTGAAAATACATAAGGAACACCTATCACAAGAACAAGGCAAAGCAAAGCAAAATCGTTCCATTCCCTTGTTTTACTTGAAACAAAACTTTTATAGATGTTTTCATCAATAAATTTTGCATCTATGCCCTTTTTATCTAGTTCAAGGAGTCGATTGTATTGTTCGATTACTCTTTCAAATGCAATCCCTTTGCTGTTTAAAATATTTTCAATCGACTTGGACATAGCCTGTTTTGCATTTTCGGAAAGCTCACTATTTTCAGCAATTTCGCCCATGCGTTGTTGCAAGTTGTTAAAATAATTTTGCTGTTTCAAAATATAGTTTTCCTTTTCCGAAGTTATGTCACCCTCAAGATATTCCATATACGCTTTGTAGTCAGCATCCGAATTTTCTGAATAAGGGTAACGAACCGTTCCGAACGATGAAATAATTGCAAAAAGCACAAACAAAACAATCATAACAGCCATTTTATTTTGAATAGTAAATTTAAAAACTTCGCCTTTAAAAACGCCGGTACTGCCGTTTAATGTAAAAAATCTTGATTTAAACTTTTCAAGCAGTCTTGAAAAAATGCCGGCAGTCTTCTGTTGATTGCGTTTGCAAAATAATATGCAGGAAAACACCGTACACAAAAGAAATACTGTACCAAAAACGGCAAATGCAATCGGAATCGAAGTTACTGCATTTGAAAAAATATTAAGATTCAGATAACTTCCAAAAAATTCCCCGCCGTCAAGAATATAGAAAATATTAATGTACTTTAAAAGGTTCAAAAAAGAGTTCTGTCCAATCAAGGTATAGAGCAAATACTCTGCACCAATTATTACGAGCCCTGTAAGATACATCGTTGCAGAACTTGAAAAGATAATAAATACAAGAGCCAAAAACGATGAAATAACAAAAGTCCCCATTATTTTTGCAAATGCAAACAAAATCAAAAATTGACCTGCTGTAACTGTAAGGGTACAGTTGCGAAACTCGGAAATTGATTGAATATTTACGCTTAAATCGGTACTGCCATACAGGAAAGTGTTTATGATAAAATTGCAAAAAATGAATAATATTGATACAACAGCTGACAGTACAAAAAGCAACATGAATTTTGAAATTATAGTTTTGAATCTGCCGAATTTTGTACATCGTACCAACGAATACAGTCCTTTTTCACGCTCATATTGAAAAAGATAAACGCAAAGCAAAAACACAATGGCGATTATAAAAATATCGGTTAAGCTGTATTCTGTTGTTGCAATAAAAGCATCAGAATTTACAAGGCTTAGCTTGGTGTTTTTTAATCCTGAATAATCGTTGGATGTTTTGTAAAGATTTTTATATGAAAAAGAACTTTCATCGCCAAAAATTGAAGAGGACGACTGCGCCTTTGCCCTGTCATACATTTTGTCAATAAAATCCGGATAGGAATTTATATACTCAATCTGCTGTGAAATATTATAGAGAAAACTGTTTTTCCAAAAGTTATCTCCGCCTTTTTCACTCATTTCAACAGCCTTTTGATACGCATCCGGATTACTCTTTCGATACTCATCAAGTTCATATGTGTAATTTTCAATAAGTTCCTCGTTATCAGTCTGTGCAAGATTTTCAAGTCTACTAAAAATTTCATATGCAAGCAGTTCATTGTCAATTTGCTTTTCAGCGTCATTCAAAGACATTGAAGAATAACTATTGAGCATTTTAGTATACTCATTGGAATAAGTGATTCTAATGCTGTTTTCTTCGGTATTTTGCGATGAATATAATAAAAAGCCGTTGATTGCAAGGCAGAGCAATAAAACAACAAAAAATATTTTTTTATTAAGTATCTTTTTCAGTTCATAAATAAAGAGTTTCATAAATTCATCTGTTACTCAAAAGTATAAATTTCATCGGCATTTTCTGTGTTATTTTTATCAATATAATAAAGTGTTTTTTCTTCTTCGTTGTAATCAATAAAACAACTGCTGTCAAAACCTATTTCGGCAGTAAATTCAAACGGCATTTTCTTTAAAGTTGCCTTATAGCTTTTATCACAGAAAATCAACTTATCAGCCTCATTATCATCATTAGCAGCTGAAATTATCAGATTTTCACCGTCATTTGTAAAAGGAGTGTAGTATTGATAACCTGCAATCAAATCAGAACAATCAAGAATTTTCTTTTGATTTTCTCCGTTAAAATCGCACTCATACACCTTACTTCCGTTTGCGAAAATCAGCTTATCATTGAAAATTGTAAACATTGAATTTATATTTACTTCCAACTTTTCACTGAGATTTTCCCATTTATCGGTCTGTAAATCATAGTTTATCAAGTAGCTGTTTTCCTTGGTACCGTCAAGCTTTGTTATCCATAAAAAAAGATGATTGCCGTAGAATCTGGTGTCACATACACTCATACCATTAAGTATATCGTATTTATAGTACGGCAGTAACTCATCTGTGTTTCCTTTACCATCGGCAGAAACCTTGTAAAGTGCCATATTACTGCCTTCTGCCGCTCCTTCGTTATCTTTTTTACTTCCGTCAAAATAAATATATCCTCTGTGAATTTTAAAGTCCCAAATTGTATAATCCCTTGTCGAATATAAAACCTCACGATTTGTTCCGTCAGTTGAAATTTTGCAAATTTCATTTAATTCATAAGTTACACCGTCTTTGTCGGTTTTATCCTCGACCGATTGAAAATAAATGCAGTCATTGTAGTAAACAAGACTTCTGAAATATGTATTTAAAAATGCTGTACACTCTTTCTTTTTCTCAAACGAGGTTTCTTTGTCATGCATACAATCACTTCGATTGCACAAAGGTTGACAACTATGCGTTTCCTTATCAATCACATACAAAAATCCGTTATCTGAATTTAAAAAGTAAATGCCCGTATGAGTATCTGCAAAATAGAGCTGACTGCCGTACCTTATAAAATTCTCCTGACTGTCCTGATTAGGAACATATGTATCAGAACTGTCGATACTCATTTTTTGATTACATCCGCACAAAAAAACAAATGAAATCAGAAACAAAAATGCAGTGTATTTTTTAATCATAATTTTCATATAAACACCTCAGAGCCCACCCGCTACATTCGGGTGGGCTCACAAACTTATGCTGTTTTGCCGACTGTAGCAGATACAGTTGTTGCACTATCAAATTGAGAAATACATTTTGAGCCTACTAAAGTATAATAACCGTTTGTAGTAACCGTAAGGCTCTTGTTATTATCAACGCTATCATACGAATTGCACGATAACTTCACATAACTACCGGATTTGTAATATCCATACACCCAAACCTTTATTGAACACGGTCCGCCATTAGTAACACTTCCTTTTCCACTAGTTGTGTTACCTGAATATGAAGCCGTTGATGATACTGTATAACCATTACTCATTTCTGCATATCTTGTACTGGAAGCTGCGCTAGCGCTTATAGCCGCAACTGATGAAAAAGCACATATTGTAGCTAACATTGTTGTTGTTATTTTTCTTATCTTGTGTTTCATAAAGAGTTCCTCCTTTGTTATGTTAAAATATTATTAATATAATTTTCAGTTGAAAC
>ERZ780223.635-NODE-635-length-38394-cov-36.592034_pt1 | contig 38394 bp, 33 predicted proteins | sample MGYA00511016_ERZ780223 | MGnify/ENA primary metagenome ERZ780223 (study PRJEB29588, sample SAMEA2159032) | human gut metagenome | biome: human gut; feature: human-associated habitat; material: faeces | place: Denmark | collected 2008/2010 ... | reverse complement strand
GTTGAGTTTCTCGACTTTCTCGGGGATGACATCGACTGCCGTCACATGGTGGTGCCGGGCCAGCAGGGTGGCAATGCTCAGGCCGACGTAGCCTGTGCCGGCCACAGCGACCTTGATATTTTTGAAATCACGCATATTTTTGATTATTTCTTTTTACAAAACAACTTTGAGACAGATAAATCTGTCTGTGGGGAATATAAGAAAAACAACTTGAACAACGGGGACAACTTGAACAACTTTGTCAGACAGATGAATCTGTCTTTGGGAGAAGTTGAAAAACAACTTTGGACAAAGGGAAACAACTTGAACAACGTTTGGAGACAGATGAATCTGTCTTGGGAAGAAGTTGAAAAACAACTTGAACAAAGGGAAACAACTTGAACAACGTTGGGAGACAGATGAATCTGTCTTGGGGGAGTAGAAAAGGCTACGCGTAGGCATACAATTTTACCTCTGGGCTGGATTTGCGTCCTGTCCAGGAAGATGGTTGCCCTCTGGAAAAGAGTTACTTTTCATATCGATAGAAAAGCAGTCGTTTCGTCGGCTGTAGAACGAGCGTCAGAACTATCCAGTGTCTAATACTCCCCTACTTTATGTCTTTTGACCAAGCCTTTGTCCCACAAAGGAATTGCGTCCGTCTTGCAAAGATCATAGTCATGACATTCTTTGTTTACCAGCCATTTAGAAAAGCAAACATGTGGCCTAAAAACTTCAAGCGGATCAAAGTTCAGCTCCTGCTTGCAAATTCCATGTGGCTAATTTCCTACGATTTTCTGCGGGCCTGCTTTCACACAATGCCCGACTTTGCCCGCAAAGGTAATGCTTTTCCCGCATTTATTGCCATTTCTCACGAAAAAAAATCGTGTGGGGGCTGATTTTTGAGCAAAATCGTTTCGGGGCACGAGGGAAAACAACGCTTGGGGCATGGGGGAAACATATAAGGTTCTTCCAGAAAATGGAGTGATTCGACGTGGACACATAGAAGACAACTTGAACAACTTTTACAACAAGTAACAACTCTTTTTGCGAGGGGAATGGAGAAAATGGGGAATAAATTTGGTGCTTCGTGGCGATTGTGGTATCTTTGTGTCCTCAAATCCCTGCGTACAGACGGAGGCAGACAAGCACAGAAAAAGCAACTATGCAACAACGAGACTACTTCATACGCATCATCGAGGAGTTTATGGCCGCCGTGGCCCGGTTTTTGGAAAAGGCCGAGGGCAAGCGCAACGACGACGAACTGCGCGACCTCTACCGCCAGTATGTCGGCGACTACGAGTTGCTGCGCAATATGACCGTGGAGGAGGCCATCGGCTACGCCCACGAGCAATGGGCGGAGGGACAGCGGGTGCAAAAACTGGAGATGCTCGCCGAACTGCTCTATGCCGAGGGGAGCTACAAGCAGCAGCCCCTTCGCGGGATGTTGCTCGACAAGGCCTTCCGCCTCTACGACTATGTGGATGGTCACAGCAGCGACTTTTCTATTGCCCGCAAGCAGCGGATCGCAGAGATACAGGGGATGATAGCCCGAGGAACACAAAAATAGATTATGGAGAACATTGAAGACAAGCGCATCGCCGTATTGCTTTCGGGCGGTGTCGATAGTAGCGTGGTGGTCTATGAGTTGGCCCGCCAGGGACTGCACCCCGACTGCTTCTACATCAAGATAGGACCGGAGGAGCAGGAGGAATGGGACTGCAACTCGGAGGAGGACATGGAGATGGCGACGGTCGTGGCACAACGCTACGGTTGTCGGCTGGAGGTGGTGGACTGCCACCGGGAGTACTGGGACCAGGTGACGCGCTACACGATGGAGAAGGTGCGGGCGGGATTTACGCCCAACCCCGACGTGATGTGCAACCGCCTCATCAAGTTTGGTGCCTTCGACGAGAAGCGGGGCCACGACTACGACCTCATTGCCACAGGCCACTATGCGCAGACGGAATGGATAGACGGGCGCAAATGGCTCACGACGAGTCCGGACCCCGTGAAGGACCAGACCGACTTCCTGGCCCAGATACATCCATGGCAACTGAAGAAGGCGCTCTTCCCCATCGGCCACTACATGAAGGACGAGGTGAGGCAGGTCGCCGAGCGCGAGCATCTGATCAACGCCCGCCGCAAGGACTCGCAGGGCATCTGCTTCCTGGGCAACATCGACTACAACGAGTATGTGCGCCGCTACCTCGGCGAGCAGCCCGGAGATATCATCGAGCAGGAGACGGGGCGCATTATCGGACAGCACAAGGGTCTGTGGTTTCATACGATCGGACAGCGGAAGGGCCTCGGACTGGGGGGCGGACCGTGGTTTGTCATCCGCAAGGACGTGGAGCAGAACATCCTCTACGTCTCCCACGGCTACGACCCAGCGACGGCCTATAAGCGCGACTTCGCCATCCACGACTTCGACTTCCTGACGGAGGGCGTGACGAGCGTGCCCGACCGCATCACATTCAAGATCCGCCATACGCCCGAATTCCACTGCGCCACGGTGGAGACACTGTCCGACGGAAGGATGGTGGTCCACTCCGACGACCCGATTCACGGGGTGGCCCCGGGCCAGTTTTGTGTGGTCTATGACCAGACGCACCACCGCTGCTACGGTTCGGGCGAGATAGCATGGGCACAGGAGACGCCGAAGGCATGATCCAACGGACGCATCAAACAGAATAACCCGACAAGGGTCTCCAACGGATGGACCTGGGACTACGGACTACGATCTTCTTCAACCAACACAATGGAACAAGACAAGGAACAAGACAAGGAAAAGGAGCGCCGGCCCCGGAGCAGCTTCGGCAGACTGATGCGGAGCAAGCGGACCTGGGGGACGGTGGTCCTGATGGCCGTGATCGCCGTCATCATCTGGCAACTGACGCCCGTCTCGGACGCGGAGGTGCGCCGCAATGAACTGGTGGTGGAGGTGAGGTCGTGGTATGAGCTTCGCAACGACAGCGGCGTGGTGCTGACGGTCGGCGAGATCAAGGGCGACACGGCCTTGACGGACATCAGCGTGGATACGCTGCATCCTACGGCCCACGTGGAGCAGTCGGCGGGCTACTGGGTGAACCGTTTCCGAAGGTTTCCCTCCTGCCACGGACGCATCGTCACGAAGGCTGCCCCCGCCTCCTCGCAGCTGGTGGACAGCGGGAGCCAAGACCTCCACACGGTAGTGCGACGCCAGGCGGAGCGCATCGAAAACGAACTGGCCAGTCTGCAGACGCAGCAGAACGAGCTCCACTACTATCGGCGGACGCACAACGTGCAGGACTACGGCTATGGGGCCATCGCCACCTACTCGGTGGGGATCGACCACCGTATCGATTCGTTGCGCACGGTAGCGAAGCATCTGCTTGCCATCCAGCCCGGCGAGCGGCTCAGTCTGCGGCGCGTGATCCGCTACAAACTGGTCCGCAGCGCGCAGGGAAAGCGTATATATAATAAGGAGTGTGAGCTCTGGAGCGATGAGGAGGACGGCTATGTGGTCGTGCAACTACCCCGCCACCATACGCCCGTGGGGGTCGTGACCCACATGGGTATCGGCGACGGCAAGGAGGCCATCGCCCAGCGCCAGGCGAAGCCCAGCAAGAAGAAGGTGGGCAAGCACGACGACCACACGATCCGCGACTCGATCGGCACCTATACCGGCCAGCTCGACTCGCTGAAGCGGCCAAGCGGCTACGGACGGCGCTGGGGACACCAAGGGGAATACTACGAGGGGCATTTCGAGGCGGGACTGCCCGACGGGTTCGGATTCTATATCGCTCCGCGCCAGTACTTGCAGGCGGGAGAATGGCACAAGGGCGTGTTCAAGGGGGAGAAACTGACCTATAACAAGGAGCGCATCTACGGTATCGACGTGTCGCGCCACCAACACGAGCGGGACGGGAAGTGCTACCCCATCGACTGGGACCGCCTGCGCATCACCCATCTCGGCACGCTGAGCGACAAGCGGGTGAGGGGAAAGGTCGATTATCCGGTCTCCTTCGCCTATGTGAAATCGACGGAGGGCTGCACGGTCTTCAACGCCTACTACGAAGACGACTACCGCGACGCGCGCAAGGCGGGAATCAGGACGGGCACCTATCATTTCTTCTCCCTCACGTCGGGGGGCAAGGCGCAGGCCCGCCATTTCCTGGAGAAGAGCCACTACCGCAAGGGTGATTTGCCGCCCGTGCTCGACGTGGAGCCCACGGACTGGCAGATCAGCCAAGCGGGCGGAGCGGAGGTGATGTTTCGGCAGGTGCGGGCCTGGCTGCAGGAGGTGCAACGGGAATGGAAGGTCTATCCGATCCTCTACATCAGTCAGTCGTTTGCGCTGAAGCACATGCCGCTGGCTCCCGACCTGGGCGACAACTATTTTGTCTGGATAGCGCGCTATGGCGAGTATATGCCTCACTTCAAACTCACCTACTGGCAACTGTCACCGGACGGAAGGGTGAGGGGAATCCGCGGAGATGTGGATATCAACGTCTATAATGGCTACGAGAACCAGTATCACCAGTTTTTGGAACGCCACGGGAAAAAGTAGCTTCGAAGGGTGCTGAAATCCCTATTTTGAGCCTCCGAGACGGTCTTTTGGGCGGTCTCGGAGTTTTTTTTTGAAAAAAGAGAGAAAAAAGTGGGAAAAAGTTTTGGTGGAAAGAAAAAAGTGCGTACCTTTGCACTCGTAATCAAGCAATGACGGTTGCTAAAAACAATGGGATATGGTGTAATGGTAACACTACAGATTCTGGTCCTGTCATTCCTGGTTCGAGTCCGGGTATCCCAACTGCTTCGAAGTCCAAGTTGAAAAAAATCAACTTGGATTTTTTGTTTTATCCCCCTCCCTTACTACAATAGGACACAAAAGGGAAAATAGTTTGATCCGTACGGTTGAAATAGGGTTCTTCCGGAAAATCGAGTGATAGGGTTTGTGCTGTTGACAATAAGCCCTGCTGAGTTAGGGAAAACAACAAATACAACTTTTACAACAAGTTACAACGCTTCGCGAGGACAAAATGACGCTACGCGTCAAACAAGCCTTCTGCAAGGTAAACAACAAGATACAACAGCTTCGCGGGGACATAAAACTGTCCCTACCCTGCTGCCTTTTTCTAAACAACCCTACTTTTCACCCCTTTATTGGGCTGGAAAAGGGCAAGAGGGACAGAAAAGCGCTGGAAGAAACAGAAAAACTAACCAAAAATTTGGAATTACAGAACAATCTACCTACCTTTGCACCCGTTTTTCACCAACGAACGTAAAATAACGAATGCAAAGAAAGAAACTTGCATGCATTGCGATGGCAATGCTTTCGCAGACCGCCGTCTTCGCGGGTGGTCTTCTGACCAACACCAACCAGAGCTTCATCTTCGGTCGCAACTTCGCCCGTGATGGTGTGATTGCTATCGATGGAGTCTATTCCAATCCTGCCGGCGTGGCCTTCCTGGGTAAGGGCCTCCACCTCTCTCTCGGTGGTCAGAGCGCCTCACAGACGCGTACCATCCGTAGCGGCATGACGCTCCTCAAACCTGCTGGCCTCCCCATGACCGACGAACAATGGATGCAGTCGCCCTACGCCCATCCGCTGAGCCTCAACGGAGGCGATGCCAACGGCGTCAAGAGTTTCAAGGGTGAAGCTTCTGCCCCGTTCATACCTTCGGTACAGGCCGCCCTGAACTACGACAAGTGGGGATTTCAGTTTGCCTTCGGTCTCGTGGGCGGTGGCGGTAAGTGTACCTTCAACCGCGGTCTCGGATCCTTCGAGCGCCAGGTGGCCTTGCTGCCCTCCATTCTGCAGTTGGCCAACACCACCTACCAGCAGAAGTATGGCATCGACCTCGGACTGGGAAGCAACACGCCAGGCTACTCCGTAGAGAGCTACATTCACGGTCAGCAGTACGTCTTCGGATTCCAGTTTGGTTCCACCTACAAGGTCAATGAGAACCTGGCTGTCTATGGCGGCTTCCGCTTCAACTACATCTACAACAAGTATGAGGGAAGCATTTCCAACATCACCGTGAACATCAACGGCCAAAACGAAAACCTCTATAGCTACCTCGGCACCAAGGCGGACGCCCTGGCCAACCAGGCGCTCTCCTATCAGGAGCAGGCCAACAACTATACTCGCTTGGCCCAGGAGGCGACACTCGCTGGCAACGAGCAGGCCGCACAGCAGTATGCCGCCGCTGCTGAGCAACTCACGAAGGGTGCGCAACTGGCGCAGGGTGGCGCGCAGGCCATTGGTGGCGTGCGGAGTCAGGTGGTCGACCGCAACCTCGACTGCACGCAGCGCGGATGGGGTATCACGCCGATCATCGGTGTTGACTACCGCTGGGGCAAACTCAACCTCGGTGCGCGCCTGGAGTTCACGACACATCTCAACATCGAGAACGACACGAAGGTGGACGACACGGGCCTCTTCGCCGACGGTGTGAACACGCCCAACGACATCCCGGGCATCCTCACCGTGGGTGGTTGCTACGAGATACTGCCGACCTGGCGTGTGATGGCGAGCTACCACTACTACTTCGACAAGGACGCCCGCATGGACAAGGACAAGCAGAAGTTGCTCAGTAGCAACACCTGGGAGTGGGCCTTGGGATCGGAGTATGACATTTCGGACGCCCTCACGGTGAGTGCGGGAATGCAGCGCACGAAATATGGTCTCGGCGACGGCAGTTACCTCACGGACATGTCATTCACGACGAGCAGCTACTCCTATGGCTTTGGCGCAAAGGTGCGCGTCGCCCCGAAAGTCACGGTGGAGGCCAGTTATTTCTGGACCAACTACGAGACCTTCGACAAGGAGTATGACCAGAAGTATAGCGCAGCCGACATGTCGGCCACGGCCCACAATACCGACCAGTTCACCCGCACCAACAAGGTGTTTGGTGTCGGCGTAAACCTCGATTTCTAAGAAAAGCACACACATAGACGCCCATTGCCCAGCAATGGAACAACGAAAGCGGAGAGAGAGACTACGGGTCGGGGCTCAGCCCTCCCACAGTTTTCGCTCCGCTTTTTTATTGCGAGCTATTTGAGGGTGAAAAGAAAAAACACGCGATTTTCTACCCAAATCCATGCCAAGAAGGGAGATTTGGGTAGAAAATCACCCATTTTTGACTTAAATCAAGTCGTCACTCACCCTGTTGCTACGGGACAAACAGTAGTATCATCACGCTATTAATCTATGACAACATGCTATCTATAGTAAGCAGCTTGCCTAGCGATAAAGGTTGTAAAAAGCAGTATGGGAATCATGCTGCGAAATTCTCATACCGCTTATATTCAATGCTTCGAGCTGAGATAAAGATAATCAGCTTGTGAGCGATTAGTACTCGTCCTCGTTGAAGAGGAAATCCTCCTTGGTGGGGTAGTCGGGCCAAATATCCTCTATGCCCTCATAAACCTCTCCTTCGTCCTCGATCTCCTGCAGGTTCTCGAGCACCTCCAGAGGTACGCCCGATCGTGTGGCATAGTCTATCAGCTCATCCTTTGTTGCGGGCCATGGCGCGTCTTCCAGCTTTGAAGCCAATTCAAGAGTCCAATACATAGTCTTCTGTCTTTAAGTTTATAAAAATTTGCGTGCAAATATACTATATTTTATTTGAACTGCAAGCGCTATGGCGTATTTTTTCGCACACACTGCAAACAAAGTTGAAATAACTACCTATATAAGCAGGAATAACTACCTATATCAATAGAAATAGCCACGAATCTTGGGGGCACACGGAAGTCTTTTGCACTAAAAGTTGATCTTATAGTGCTGCTTATACTTCTTCTTGTCGAAGAAGAGAAGGCCACAATAGTAGAGGTCGAAACTGACGCGTACGCGCTTGTCCTGCAAGATGCGCGCCCAGCTGCGGCGGGTCTCCCCATTGCGGTGGATGCCCTCCACGATGAGCAGGGAAGCATCTGTGGCCCGGTTGATGAGCGACAAGACCTGCTGCTCCATATCCTGTCTGTGGGCCACGACAGCCAGCAAGAAGGAATCCTCAGTAAGTGAGCAAGCCCCCTCCCCCATCGAAGAAAACGCCATCCGGAGGCAACCCGCATGAAGGTAGGCCCGCTTGGCCTCCGAGACATCGCCCACCAGCACGGCCTCGTCGGCCTGCTGGTGGTTGGCGATACGGAGGTAGAGTTCGCAGACCCTCCGTTCCCGCTTTGAGAGATGCGGGAACAGGGGGCGGAGGTCGTCGTAGGCATAGTAGGGATAGTGCTCATTGACGACATAGCGCACGAAGCGGTAGGCCCAGGGCGACTGGATACCGAAGCCACGGCAATACTTTGCCCGGCTCATCCACAACACGCCACGTCGCAATCGAGACAACATTGCCATGGTTTCTGAGACTAGACCTAAGGTTACGCCTCGATGGGCTTGCAATGATCCTGGAGCCAGGCCAAGTCTTCGCCATCGAGATGGGGAGCGAGCTTCTCGCAGACCATCTGGTGGTAGTTATTGAGCCACTGCTTCTCCTCGGCGGTGAGGAGGGAACAATCGACGGGCGCAAGGTCTATCGGACAGAGCGTCAGCGACTCCATCTGCAAGAAGCGGCCCAGTTCGGTCTCCATATAATCCTTGATCAAGCACGTGTTTTCGATGCGCACACCAAAGCGGTCGGACAAATAGATGCCCGGCTCGTTGGTGACGGTCATTCCCGCACGCAGGGCAGCCGGCATATACTCCATGCGCACCTGGTGGGGCCCCTCATGGACATTGAGATAGGAACCCACACCGTGGCCCGTGCCGTGGAGGTAGTTGAGCCCCGCGCGCCATAGCGGTTCGCGTGCCAAGGCGTCGATCTGCGTGCCACTGCAACCATCGGGGAACTTCGCCAACTCCAACTGGATATGGCCCTTGAGCACCAGCGTATAGACGCGGCGCTGCTCTTCGGTGACGGGACCCAAAGCTATCGTGCGCGTGATATCGGTCGTGCCGTCCTGATACTGCGCGCCACTATCGATCAAGACCAAGCCACGGGGCTCCACGGGGATATCCGTCTCGGGAGTGGCCTCGTAGTGGACGATGGCACCATGGGCCTCATAGCCCACAATGGTATCGAAGGAAATGCCACGGAAGAGATCTTGCTCCGCACGCAGGGCCGTGAGTTTCTTGTCGAGGGAGATCTCCGTCTGTCCTCCTGCCTCCACAGCAGGCTGAAGCCAGCGCAGGAACTTCACCATCGCCACGCCGTCGCGCGTCATGGCACGGCGGTAGCCCGCTATCTCGGTTTCGTTCTTGACCGCCTTCATGGCGGGGATGGGCGACGGGGCAAACCTCACCACCGATCTCTCGAGGGCACAGGAGGCGAGATAGTAGCAAGTCTTCACACTGTCCAGCAGCAGACCGCCCTCGAAGGCATGAGACCGCAGGTAGTCGGCCACGGCAACATAGGGCTGCACCGCCACGCCAAGGTCGGAGAGGTAGCGACGCACCGCGTCGTCGAGTTTCTCCTCGTTGACAAAGAGCGTGGCACTTTCCTGCTCTATCATCAAGTAGGAGACGAAGACAGGATTGCAATAGACGTCGGAGCCACGCAGATTCAAAGTCCAGGCAATATCGTCGAGGGCTGAGACGAGTATGGCCTCGGCATCACAACTGCGCAGCGACTCACGGATGCGGGCGAATTTGCTCTCCGTCGTCTCGCCAGCAAACTCCAGGGGATGGAGCTCCACCTTCGCTGTCGGGATGGAGGGGCGGTCCGTCCAAATCTCGTTGAGCGGGTCGAAATCGGTACGCACCTGGATATCGTAGCCCTGGAAGAAGGCCTGCATCCTCTGCACCTCGTTCGTGCCATTGACCCATCCGTCGAGACCCACCACAGGATGGGAGGCCCCACGAAGTTGTTCGGCCAGCCAGTCGGTGATCGTCGGCGTGCCCTCCACCTTGAGTTTCATCAGCATGATACCCGTGCCGCGGAGTTGCTCCTCGGCAGCAAGGAAGTAGCGGGAGTCGGTCCAGAGCGCGGCAGCATCCATCGTGACGACGACCGTGCCGGCCGAACCATTGAAGCCCGAGATCCACTCGCGGCCCTTCCAGTGGTCGGCGACATACTCACTATTGTGTGCATCTGTGCTGGGGAAGATGAAAGCCCCCAGTCCCTCGCGCTCCATCACCTGGCGGAGCGCGGCTATTCTTTCTACGATCTTAGTCATTATATATAGGGTATTTGGTTGATGGTTTCTGAAAGTTATTATCGGTCCTACTCACACATCGCCCGGCAGATGCGGTCCTGCAGTCCATTGGCCTGGCTGGCGCGGATGGTCCCCTGGTTGAGGATGCAGAAGGCCAGGCGGTGGCCATTGCTGGCCGTGCAGAATCCAGCAAGCGTCTTGACACTCGTCACCGTGCCCGTCTTGGCCCGCACATTGCTATCGGCCGCCGTGCCACGAAGCCGCTTGCGGAGCGTGCCGTCGCGTCCGGCGATGGGCAGCGTGGGAAGCAGGGCCTCGTAGGCCGCCGTGTTATGGTAGTTGAGGCGCAAGAGGTGGACGAGGAGGTCGGCCGTGACATAATTGTAGAGCGAGAGGCCACAACCATCGGCCGCGTAGTACTGCGCAGGATCAAGGCCTGCCGCACGCACCACCTGGTTGATCACCTGTCGGCCCTGGCGCGCACCGGCACGCCGCACACCTGTGCTCTTGGCCAACTGGTAGAAGACCGACTCGGCATGGAGGTTGTCGCTCTTCTTCATCATCCGCTGCAACACCCGCGTGAGGTCGTGGGTCTCCTCGGCCAGCAGCGTGGATCCTGCGGGGAGCGTGGCGTCGCCCAGCGTTCCCTCCAGGACAATACCTGCCGCTCGCAGGCGCGAAGATAGTTCGGCCAGGAAGCGGTCGCGACGGTTATAGAGCAGGGGCGAGAGCGGCGGATTGCTATCGTCGTCATCCCAGCACCAGCCCTCTCCCATCGGTTTGTCGTCCTTCATCGACTTGTCGGCCAGCAGGTCGCCCGTGATACGGCGGATGCCTTTTTCACGCAGCGCACGGACGAAGGCGCGCATATTGGCATCACCAAAGAGGGGGTCCATGCCACCGACACAATAGAGCGAACCGTGGAGCACACCCGTAGAGTCGATGTCGCCACGGCAGTAGAGGCGCGTGGAAAACTGATAGTCCACGCCGAGGCGGTCGAGGGCCGTGATGGCGGTGACACACTTCTGGACAGAGGCCGGGCGCATCCGCTGGGCCTCGTTGAAGCGATAGACACACTGGTCGGCACTGAGGTCCCAGACCATCACCGCCATTTGGGTGCTTTGAAGCAGTGGATCCTCAACGATGGCAGCCATGCGGTCGGCAAAACTATCGGTCCAAAGGCGGTCGAAATCGGCGCCATCGGCGACGACGGGACGGTCCGCCAAAGGAACCGTGTCGGTGTCGGCCACTTCGGCGACGGGTGCTGCCCCCAGCCCGGCGTCCTCGGCCAGGAAGCGAGCCACGCGGGCACTATCAACATAGACGAGATTGACCTGCGCCTGCATGGGCAGAGCCAGCAGGGCGGCCAAAAGGAAGAAAAGTTTTCTACGAATACTTGTCATTGTTCTTTTAGGTTCTTAAGATTAAGATTCTGTTTCTTTTTCTTTGCAAGTGTTCTTGGCAAGAGAGACACGCTTGCCGACTGCCTCGACAAACGAAGCTTCGTTCTCCGGGGTGAAGATACTGATGTTGTGGTCGCCATGCTCCACCATCACATAGCTGCCCGTGAGCAGGTGGCGGGGCATACGGCGAAGCGCCGTGATGGTCTGCAAGGGGATGGCCTGTCCTCGTTGGCGCCCTATCCTGCCGCTCTGCGTGGTCAGTTGGTCGTCGTCGAGGACATAGTCGGTATGGATGCCACGGTCGATGCCCCGCACGGCCACGGCCACAAGCAGCGCGCCAAGCACAGCCATGGGCCACGTGCCGAACCAAAAGCAATAGAGCGAGGCAAGGGCGAGGAGCAGGATGCCACACAGTTCGCCCAGCGTGAGTCGATGATGGAATACTCTTGTCATAGTTCGACTGCAAAGGTACGAAAAAAATGGGGAGTCACTCCCATTTCGATCCAAGAAAAATAGATCTACACCTCGCCTTGGGCGATAAATTCTCAAAAAACATGCAACTTCCTGCCGTCACAAAGGAACTAAGCACAAAAATCGGGAGAAACATTCGCCCATCTGCCAATAAATGAGTAATTTTGCGGGCGAAACGTTATTCCGCTCCCCATAGGGAGCACAACTGTTTGCTTAGAAATGATTCATAAATACGATTTCCTGATCATCGGCGCTGGTATCGCCGGAATGAGCTATGCCTTGAAGATAGCCAAGGCGCATAAGGGAAGGGTTTGCATGATTTGCAAGACGACGCTCGACGAGGCCAACACCTCGTTCGCGCAGGGCGGTGTGGCTTCGGTGACGAACCTCGCCGTAGATGACTTTGACAAGCACATCAAGGACACCATGATAGCAGGTGACTACATCTCCGACCGCAAAGCCGTGGAGCAGGTGGTGCGCAACGCGCCGGCACAGATCCAGGAGCTGGTCGAATGGGGCACCCAGTTTGACCGCAAGGAGGACGGCAGTTTTGACCTCCACCGCGAGGGCGGCCACAGCGAGTTTCGCATCCTGCACCATGCCGACGACACAGGTGCCGAGATCCAGCGCGCCCTGATGGAGGCCTGCCGCAACCATCCACGCATCGAGATCAAGGAGAACCACTTCGCTGTGGAGATCATCACGCAGCACCACCTCGGCGTTGAGGTGACGCGGCGCACGCCCGACATCGAATGCTACGGAGCCTACGTGCTCAATCCGGAGACCCAGAAGGTGGACACCTATCTGAGCCGCGTGACGCTGATGTGTACGGGCGGTTGCGGAGCGGTGTATCAGACGACGACCAATCCCATCATCGCTACGGGCGACGGCGAGGCCATGGTCTATCGCGCCAAGGGCACGGTGAAGGACATGGAGTTCGTACAGTTTCACCCCACGTCGCTCTACCACCCGGGTGAGACCCATCCGGCCTACCTCATCACCGAGGCTATGCGTGGCTACGGCGGCATTCTGAAATTGCCCACGGGCGAGACCTTCATGGAGAAATATGACGAGCGCCTCTCCCTGGCCCCGCGCGACATCGTGGCGCGGGCCATCGACAAGGAGATGAAGACGCACGGCCTGGACCATGTCTGCCTCGACGTGACCCACAAGGACCCGGAGGAGACGCGCCAGCACTTCCCCAACATCTACCAGAAATGTCTCAGCATCGGCATTGACATCACGAAGGAGATGATCCCCGTGCGCCCGGCGGCCCACTATATGTGTGGCGGCATCAAAGTAGATCTCAACGGCGAGAGCTCCATCCATCGTCTCTATGCCCTGGGCGAGTGTTCCTGCACGGGACTGCACGGTGGCAACCGACTGGCCAGCAACTCGCTGATAGAGGCCGTGGTCTATGCGGACGCGGCAGCCAAGCACAGCCTGCAGGTGGTGGACGGCTACGACTGGAACGACCGTGTGCCGGAGTGGAACGACGAGGGCACGATGACCAACGAGGAGAAAGTGCTCATCACACAGAGCATCAAGGAGGTGGGACAGGTGATGTCCAACTATGTCGGCATTGTCCGCTCCGACCTGCGACTGAAGCGCGCATGGGACCGCCTCGACTTGCTCTATGAGGAGACGGAAGCACTCTTCAAACGCGTGAAGGCGACGAAGGACATCTGCGAGCTACGCAACATGATCAACGTCGGCTACCTCATCACACGACAGGCCATCGAGCGAAAGGAAAGTCGCGGACTCCACTACACCATCGACTACCCGAAGCACGCCTACGACCTCGAGAAGTAGGAGTTCGGGGCCAGAGACTCAAGGGACCTAACGGCTTTGAGAGAGAAACAACACGATTTTGAGAAATACAATAAAATAGCAAATCCTAATATCTATCCCCCCGCCCCCATCGGCAAGTGCGGATGTGGGGCGGGGAAACAACCAACCAAAGTATGAGAAAGAACCAAATTTTAGCGGCGGCTCTTCTCTGCCTCACGATGCAGGGCCATGCGCAGACGCCGACTAAGGGTGGCGGCATCTCCAGCGAGATGCTCACACAGATCGAGCGCAATGGCGTTCAGAGTAGTGACCGCGTGATCAGCAATGCGCTGGCAACCAACAAGATCGACGACTTGGCCTTGAACTTCAAGGAGCAGGGCCGTCTGGACACCTACTTCAGCGTGGAGACCCCCGCACAGAGCATCCACAACCAGAAGAGTTCGGGACGCTGCTGGCTGTTCTCGGGTCTCAACGTGCTGCGTGCCAACTTCGCCCGTCTGCACAAGGACAGTATCCGCGTGGAGTACAGTCAGGTCTATCTCTCCTTCTACGACCAGCTGGAAAAGGCCAACCTGATGCTGCAGGGCGTGATCGACTGCGCCGACAAACCCATTGACGACCAGCGCGTGCAGTTCTTCTTCAAAAATCCGCTCAATGACGGCGGTACGTTCTGTGGTGCTGCCGACCTGGCTGAGAAGTATGGTGTCGTGCCGATGGAGGCCATGCCGGAGCCCTACTCCGCAGAGAACACCTCACGTATGGCGGAGCTGATCTCCTCGAAGTTGCGCGAGTTTGGTTTGGAACTGCGCAAGATGGTGGCTGCCAAGAAGTCGAAGCGCGACATTCAGGCCCGCAAGACTGAGATGCTCGGCACGGTCTATCACATGCTGACCGTCTCGCTGGGCAACCCGGTGAAGGAGTTTACCTACGCCTTCAAGGACAAGAACGGCAAGACCGTGGGCAAGCCCCGCAAGTACACCCCGAAGGAGTTCTACGACGAGACCGTGGGCCATCCGCTCAACGGCACCTTCGTGATGGTAATGAACGACCCGCGCCGTCCCTACTGGAAGACCTACGAGGTGGAGTATGACCGCCACACCTACGACGGCCACAACTGGAAGTATCTCAACCTGCCCGTGGAGGAAATTGCCAAACTTGCCATCGCCTCACTCAAGGACAGCACGAAGATGTACTCCAGCTACGACGTAGGCAAGCAGCTTGACCGCAAGCGCGGCTACCTCGCCATGGACAACTACGACTACGGATCGCTCTACGGAACGACCTTCCCCATGGACAAGGCCGACCGTATCAGCACCTTCGACAGCGGTTCTACCCACGCCATGACGCTCGTGGCCGTCGATCTCGACGAGAACGGCCAGCCGAAGAAGTGGAAGGTGGAGAACAGCTGGGGCGCCAGCTACGGACAGAACGGCTGCCTGATCATGACCAACGAGTGGTTTGAGAACTTCATGTTCCGCCTGGTGGTCAACAAGAAGTACTGCTCCGACGAGATCATCAAGGCCGAGCAACAGAAGCCGATCATGGTGATGCCGGAGGATCCGCTCTTCCAGGCTGACAGATAAATTCTTTGGCCTGAGAGCCAGGGACCGAAAAAGGGGATGGGAAGCACTTGCTTTCCATCCCCCTTTTCTATATCATAGCCTCCTGCGGCTTTTCTATATTAGGCCTCGCTGCCTTCGATACTGTCGCCGACGTTGGTTTTGGACGCTGTGTTCGCTGCAACCTTCTGTTCCTCGGAAGGATTGGTTATGGCCTGCATGATGAGCGCTTCCAGCTCCTCGCAGAGTTCGGGATTGTCCTGGAGCAGTCGCTTCGTGGCGTCGCGGCCCTGCGCCAGGCGCGTGTCCTTGTAACTAAACCAGCTACCGCTCTTCTTGATGATATTGTAGGTCACACCCCAGTCGATAATCTCACCGGCCTTGGAAATTCCCTCACCGAACATGATGTCGAACTCCGTCTTGCGGAAGGGCGGCGCCACCTTGTTCTTGACCACTTTGACGCGGACCTGGTTGCCGATAACCTGGTCGCCATTCTTGATGGAGGAGATCCTGCGGATATCCAGTCGGACGGAGGAGTAGAACTTCAGGGCGTTGCCACCCGTGGTGGTCTCGGGACTGCCGAACATCACACCGATCTTCTCGCGCAGCTGGTTGATGAAGATGCAGCAGGTGTTGGTCTTCGAGATCGTACCCGTCAGTTTGCGCAGTGCCTGGCTCATCAGGCGCGCCTGAAGTCCTACGCTGCTATCGCCCATGTCGCCCTCGATCTCCTTCTTCGGAGTCAGGGCCGCCACGCTGTCCACCACCAGGATGTCGATGGCGGAGGAGCGGATGAGCTGGTCGGCGATCTCCAGGGCCTGCTCTCCCGTGTCGGGCTGCGAGATCCAAAGGTTATCGACATCTACACCCAACTTCTGGGCATAGAAGCGGTCGAAGGCGTGCTCCGCATCGATAAAGGCGGCCACACCGCCCATTTTCTGTGCCTCGGCAATGGCGTGGATGGCGAGCGTCGTCTTACCAGAAGATTCTGGTCCGTAGATCTCGATGATACGGCCACGGGGATAGCCGCCCACGCCCAGGGCAGCATTGAGGCCAATGCTGCCCGTGGGGATCACATCGACGGGCTCCACATGCTCATCGCCCATGCGCATGATGGAACCCTTGCCGAAATCTTTCTCTATCTTGGCCATCGCTGCCTGAAGGGCCTTCATCTTGTCGGCCTTCGGGTCCTGCGCGGCATCTTCTTTCTTTGCCATATTTTTTTCTATGTATTATCTTGCTAAACCTCCCTCCTCCCCTGCTTGACCGGAAGCCACGGAGGGTCTTCGGCGAAGCAGGGGGAGAGAAAAGGGATGATTACAACTCCAAGTCCTTGTCAAACTCCTCGTGCCAGGGCAGTCCCTGCGTGTTGAGCAGCTCCATGAAGGGATCCGGATCGAACTCCTCCACGTTGTGCACGCCCGGCTTCTTCCAGACGCCCTCCAAGAAGAGTTTCGCACCGATCATGGCCGGGACGCCCGTCGTGTAGCTCACGCCCTGCATACCCGTCTCCTTGTAGGCCTCCTGATGCTTGCAGTTGTTATAGACGTAGTAGGTGTGCTCCTTGCCGTCCTTGATGCCACGGATACGGCATCCGATGGAAGTCTCGCCCTCGTAGTTCTCGCCGAGGTCCTGCGGATTGGGGAGGACGGCCTTGAGGAACTGCAGCGGCACGATGTTGACCTTCACCTTCTTCGTCGGGTCATCGGCGAGCGGTGCCTCGTAGGTGACCTCGTCGATGCGTCCCATACCAAGGTTCATGATGCAGTCGAGATAGGTGAGATACTGCTGTCCGAAGGTCATCCAGAAGCGACCGCGCTTGATGGTCGGGAAATTGAGCACGAGGCTCTCCAGCTCCTCGTGGTGCATGAGGTAGCTCTCGCGCGGTCCCACGTTGGGATAGTTGAGCGTCTTGTGGACGGCCAGCGGGTCTGTCTCAAGCCATTTGCCATCCTCGTAGTAGAGGCCCTTCTGCGTGATCTCGCGAATGTTGATCTCCGGATTGAAGTTGGTGGCGAAGGCCTTGTGATGGTCTCCAGCGTTGCAATCTACGATGTCAAGGTAGTGGATCTCGTCGAAGTAGTGCTTGGCGGCATAGGCCGTGAAGATGCTGCAGACACCCGGGTCGAAACCACAACCGAGGATGGCTGTGAGGCCCGCCTGTTCGAAGCGCTCGCGGTAGGCCCACTGCCAACTGTACTCGAAGTGGGCCTCGTCCTTGGGCTCATAGTTGGCGGTGTCGAGGTAGTTGCAACCGCAGGCCAGACAGGCCTCCATGATGGTGAGGTCCTGATACGGCAGGGCGAGGTTGATGACCAATTCGGGCTTGTAGCTCGACATAAGGGTCTTCAACTGCTCCACGTCGTCGGCATCGACCTCGGCCGTCTGGATGTCCATCTTGTAGCCTTTGTCGTGGATGGCCTTCACGAGCCGGTCGCATTTCTCCACATGGTGGCTTGCGATCATCATCTCGGTGAAGACGTCCGTGTTCTGCGCAATTTTGAAGGCGGCGACGGTAGCCACGCCACCCGCGCCGATCATTAATACTCTGCTCATTCTATGTTTCGTTTTATCTTGTTATTTCATCTTTTGGTCTATCTCTGCCTGGGTGATGCCGAGGGAGTCCATGAGAGAGAATCCGAGCATCTCCTCGCGGCAGCCGGCAGTCTGCGTGGGCTGCATGGTGAAGAGCGTGACGTGCTTCTTCTCGTCATCGACATCGCGGAGGGCCTGGCGCAGCTCCTGCCAGAGCGAGGAGTCACTGCCATCGGGGACTATCATCAGGCGCGTCACTTCCTCTTCCGAAAGCAAGAGGCGGACCAAGTCGGTCAGCACGGGACCTTTCGCCTGTCCCTCCTCGCCCGTGGCGATGCAGTTGATGATAAACTCGCCCAACTGTTCTGAGCGGAAGGCCTTGCCGTCGAGTTCGGACTCATAGTCGGCGGGGGAGAAATGGAGGAGCTTCGGGGTCTTGCGGTCGTGGAGCAACACGACCTGGGTCTCGTGGTCGCCCGGGCGAAGGCGTCCATCGAGGGCGACGTCCACCAGCCATTGACTGAGGTCGGCCTGGGGGATACGACGCCCCAACATGCGTTCAAAGTTGACTATCAGGTCGAAGGCGACGTGATCGACGAAATCGGCATCGACGATGATGATATTCTTGCTCCAATTGACGGGATTGATTCCTTGCTTTTTCATTGGCACAAAGATACGGTTTTTAGCTTAGCGGGCCAAACTTTTCCTTGTTTTTCTTTTGGTTCATCCGATAAATGGAGCGACTGGGGTGTTTTGATCATTGCTTGTTATTGTCCCAACTCCTCTTTCTCATTCTCAGCCTCGGCGGGCTTTACCTCGGTAGTCTCGGACTTTACCTCTACAGGCTTAGTCTCTACCTTGGTGGGGGCGGGCTTTACCTCGGCGGGGGTGTCCTCGTGCTTGGCGGGATTGGTCTTGACTTCTCCCAGTTTCAGACAGCGCTCCACATCTGAGAGCAGGCGACAGTAGGGCTCCGACTGCATGAAGCCCATGTTACGGCGGAGCGTCGGCACAATATCGACCGTGCTATGGTCGTAGCAGGACAACTCGTTGAGACGCTGCGTGTTGTGGACCGCCAGACGGTTGATCTCATTCTCACGGGAGCGGATAAGCTGATCGCAGACCTTCTGCATCATCGGCACAACGACACCGTCGAAGAGATGATGGCCCTGGATGTAGAGATAGGTGGTCTCGGGCGTGACACCCAGTCGGCGCAGGTCGCGCGACAATTCACCGAGCTTCTCCTTCGTCCCCGGATTGCCCTTGCGCAGGGCAGCGAGCTTGCGGTTGACCTTGCGCTGCAGGTTGTCAAGCAGGACGGAGGCCTTGCCCGTAGAAAAGGCGCCGAGAGCCACGACATTGTTGAAGTCGGCGATGGTGAAGAGGTTGTTCTTCCTCCTCCGATAGAAGAAGATGTTCCACAGAAAGAGGGGGTAGATGATCTGACTGTAGCGACGCAGGAAGGCGTCGAAGTCGAAGGTCTTGCGGTCGTTGAGGGTCACAGAGACACACATATCGTGGAGGCTCGGTCCGTAGCACTGGTAGTTTTCTATCGCATAGACGTAGGTGTGGAGGACGTAGGGATTGTCGCAGACCTGTTTCGAGTCCTCCGTCCGCCCCTGGAGGAGGTAGTCATAGTCGGCATCGACGCAGGCCAGCATGTCCTTGCCCGTGCCGTGGAGCAGCAGGCTCGTCAGCACCGACTTCTTGCCGCGCGAGAGTTTTTTGCGCGTGGGTAGCATCACCTCGAAGTAGCGATGCTCGTTCTCGTAGCGGGCAAGCACCATGCGCCAGAAGAAGACATCGTCGTAGGCCTCAACATAGGCCACGATTCTGCGCCTCGCCTTGCGCCCGTTGAGGCGGTTGGAGGCAGTGACGTAGTCGGAGGTGATATTGTCTTTCAACCGTTTTGCCATATCGCAGCCTTCCCTATTATTCGTCCTCCGTTATCTCCGACACCTCCGTCACGTTGTCGAGCCAGCCGTTCATGATGACAGCGGGACTATGGGTGGTGAGGATGATCTGTACATTGGGGTTGAGTTCGAGTATCAGGTCGATGAGCCGCTTCTGCCATTCGACGTGGAGACTCACCTCGGGCTCGTCCATGAAGAGCACGTAGTTTTGTCCGTCCTCGATGAGCACGGTAAGCAGGATGACCAGCATTTGCTTCTCGCCGCTGGAGAGTTGGTAAGGCATGAGCGTCTCGCCAATCTGTTCGAAGCGAATTTCATTCTCCGTGCGCACGATCTTCTTGCCTGTCTCGGAGAAGAGGTCGTCGATGAGATCCTGGAACTTCCGCTTCGGTTGGCTGATGCGCTGGGCCTCCTCGGCAGCCTCGGGTGTGGCCTTCTGCAGGGCCTGGATCATGCGGTTGCCGATATTGACCTGGTAGTCGAGATACTTCCGCTGCAGTTTGTAGATCTGCCAGTCGAGTTCGGTGACGAGGGAGGCGTCGATCTTGTCCGTTATCTCCGTACTCATCAGCGGGCGGTCGAAAGAGCGGATGATGTCGAAACGTACCCAGCGTGCTTCCTCAGGCGCCACACGCAGGCGGACCCCCTTGACGGGATGGCTCGGCAACTCGCCGCCACGGGCCAGGCTCCGCACCACCTTGTTGAGAATGGTACTCTTTCCCACACCGTTGATGCCGCTCAGGATGTTGACCTGTCGGTGCAACTCCCAGCAGACGTGTTTCTTGCCGCTCCAGAGCGAGTCGATCTCTATCTCCTTGATGTATTCAGCGTATTTCTGCATAACGTTCAGGTATAATTGTTTGTTGGGAAGCGCGTGCCATGAGGGCTGGCTTCTCTTGCAAAGTTAGTCATTTTTCTTCATACCAACACGCTGTGGGCGGTCTTTTTTCTTTTAAAACACGTTTAAACGTTTACTATGCTATTTTTCCTCATCTTTTATCGTCTCTCTTACTTACTTTTTTCTTTAGCATCATTTGCGCAATCAGTCCTTTTTTGCTACTTTTGCAACGTCAATTTCAACCATCACCAACCAACGACACCACCAAATAGATGAAACGTATCTTCCTCCTCGCCCTGCTCGCCACCGCGCTATGGGCTCTCTCCACGTCGGTCCTGGCGCAGAGCCAAGACGGTCTGAGACAATATGTGGAGCTGCGCATCGGCACGGCCCACTGTCGCTACTTCCACTTCGCGCCCGGCGCGCTGCCCTTCGGCATGGCCAAACCCGGACCCTCCACCAACGGCCACTACGGCAACGTGGACGGCTGGCAGGCCACGGGCTACGACTATCGCGACCGATCGATCGAGAGTTTTCCCTGCACCCATGAGTTCCAGGTGGGCGGCATCAGCGTCATGGCCACCACGGGGCGCCTCATCACCGTGCCCGGAGACACCACGGAGGCGGGCATACAAAAGGGCTACCGCTCCCACTTCAGCCACGACGACGAGGTAGCGACGGCGGGCTACTACAGCGTCCTGCTGCAGGACTATGGAATCCGCGCCGAGATGACGGCCACGCAACGCGTCGCCCTGCAGCGCTACACATTCCCCAAATCGCAGGAGAGCCACCTCATTTTCGACATCGGCCACCGTATGGGAGAGAGCGGAGCCGTGAAGGACGCAGAGGTGCGCATCCTCGACGATGGCACCATCGAGGGCTTCGTCGTCACCTATCCCGAATACGTCAAGGCTTACCAGCCTGGGGCAGTCGTGCCCATATACTTCTCGGCCACGACCAGCAAGCGACCGAAGCACTGGGGCACCTTCCACGACGCCACCATCCATCGACAGGTGAGAGAGGCGCGCGGCGAGGGCGCGGGAGCCTACCTCTCCTTCGCCACGAAGGAGGGCGAGCAGGTGACGGTGAAGGTGGGCATCTCCTACACCTCCGTGGAGAATGCACGGCAGAACCGACTGGCCGAGGCGCGGACGCTGACCTTCGACGAGGCCAGGGAAGAGTCGGCGCGCCAGTGGGAAGAGATGCTGGGGCGCATCCGCGTCGAGACAGACCGCAGGGAGGACAAAGTGAAGTTCTACACGGGCCTCTACCATGCGCTGTTGGGACGCGGAGTCTGCAGCGACGTCTCCGGCGACTATCCGAAGCACGACGGCACGGTGGGCCACCTGCCGATGCGACAGGGGCGCCCGGCTTTCCACCTTTACAACACCGACGCCATGTGGGGCGCACAGTGGGGACTGACGCAGCTCTGGGTGATGGCCTATCCCGACCACATGAGCGACTATATCAGCAGCCACCTGCAGGTTTACAAGGACTGTGGCTGGTTGGCCGACGGACTGGCCTGCAGCCGCTTCGTCTCGGGCGTGGGCACTAATCAGCTAAGCAACATGATCGTGGCGGCCTATATGGCGGGCATACGCGACTTCGACCTACCGCTGGCCTACGAGGCCTGCCTGAAGAACGAACTGGGATGGGAGGACCGCCCACGGGGAGCTGGCAAGGCCGACACCAAGGACTTCCTGCGCCTGGGCTACGTGCCCCACGTCCATGCCGCGGATGGGGGGCTCTACAACTTCTCGGCGTCCCACACGATGGAGTATAGCTACAGTGCCTACGCCGTGGCGCAGCTGGCCCAGGCCTTGGGCAAAGAGGCCGACTACGATCGGCTGATGGGCCTGTCGCACGGCTGGGAGAACCTCTACGACTCGACGTGTAACTTCGTGCGGCCGCGCTACGACGACGGCACCTTCGTCGAAAACTTCGACCCGCTGGAGGTGTGGCGCGGATTCCAGGAGGGCAACGCGTGGCAATACACCTTCTACGTGCCCCACGAACCGCAGGCGATGATCGCCAAGGTGGGGGCTGACGTCTTCAACGCGCGCCTCGACAGCATCTTCACACTCTCGCAGCGACGCATCTTCAGCGGCGGCACGGAGGTGGAGGCCTTTGCCGGACTGCGCACGCTCTACAACCAGGGCAACGAGCCCTCGCTCCACATCTCGTGGCTCTTCAATGAGTCGGGACGCCCGTCGAGGACGCAACACTGGGTGCGCGCCATCCTCAACGAGTTCTATGGTACGGACGGCATCCACGGCTACGGCTACGGACAGGACGAGGACCAGGGAATGCTGGGGGCCTGGTATGCCGTCTCCTCCATTGGCCTTTTCGACGTGAAGGGACTCGACGACCTCCAGCCCTCGCTGGGCCTAGGCAGCACGATCTTCGACCGTGTGACCATCCAGTTGCACCCGCGCTATTACCCCGGAGGCCAGTTTGTCATCCAGGCCGTGGACAACAATCGCCACAACGAGTACGTGCAGCGCTTCTCCCTCGACGGCACGCGACTGACCACTCCGCGCATCCCCTTCCAGCGCTTCGCCCAGGGCGGCACGCTCACCGTGCACATGGGCTCCACGCCCGTGGACAACTACGAGTAGCCATTGGCCAGCACGCAGAGGAAACAAACAACCCAGCGCGACCTTTAGTTATCACTAAGTGTGGTCATCAGCAACCTTCGGCAAGGTAGCCGAACACGCCACGAGACTGCAAGACAACGACATCACCGCTCGCACGCCACCCTGGAGCACCCACCAGACTACCAGCAAAAACGCGGTTCTCGCGGGGGGGGTAAAGCTCAGATTACACCCACGGGCGCGCGGCGATGCAAAAAGTGCAATAAAAACAAAATCGGAGCATTCTTTTTCAGTTATTCCTGCACGTTTTTCAAGAACAATTCATAACTTTGCATCTGTCTATTAATACTCACAACGTGCCAGTATGGACTACAAGACAAGCGGAATAAAAGTCGTGCCGACCGGCAAGGGAAGGGACTGCCATTGGCGGCTCGCGCTAAGCCCCTGCAACAGTCGGCAGGGAGTGTAGTTACGCGCCACTGTCCATCCTCCTCGCCATGCTGACACGGCAAGCATAGAAAAGGCTCATAACGGCAGAAAAGAAGGGGGACGCCCCGTTGGAACATCAACAAAAGCACCAGCCTTCACACTGCAAAGACGATCAAAAAACAAAATATGAAAACTCGCCGCGCTCGTCATGGCCCTGGCCGCAATGGTGGCAGTCTCGCTCTTCGTGCGCAGCCACCAGGATGCAGAGGAAGCCGAAGGCAGGGAGCAGACAGACGACCACCAGGCGGCTCGCCAAGAAGACAACCTGGTCATCGACTACCATCTATGGGATAGACGATAGTCGATGACCTGGAGAAAGGAGGCCCGAAGGAGGAAGGGCCAGGAGAAGGGAGGCTTGGAGAAGGAAGCCTGAAGGAGAAGACCTAAGGGAGAAGACCTAAAGGAGAAGGAAGCACGAGGAGGGAAGTATGAGTGGAAAAAGGCTTGCTCACTCCCCGTTCGTACACTCGCCCGTCTCGTAGCTCTTGGTCATGTCTTGCAGGATGGCTATCATCTTCTGCCGAAGACTTTCCGGCTTCAACACCATCAGGTTGCGTCCGTGCCACAGCAGTTCCTGCAGAAAATCGCGGGTGGGGCGCACACGGAGCGTATACTCACGGTAGAGGCCGTCGGCCGACTGGCCCACCTTCTGCTGGCTCTCGTGCAGCGGCACCTCCTCAAGGTAGTTGTACTCGGGATAGAACACGCGCAGGCGCACGGTCTCTATCGGCTCGTCCTCCATGCGCATGATACCGAAGCAACCATCGTAGTAGTTGTCGGGCGTGAGCATCTGCTTCAGCTTGGGCGACAGAGGACGCTTTGTGCACTCCTCATACATCAAGGAGATGCGGTCGAACGGCAGGCAGCGCACCTGATCTTTCTCGTTCACGCCGACGACGTACCAACGCTGCTTGAAGAACCTCACAAAAGCGGGCGTCAAGGCGACGGACGTCTCCACCCCGTAGGCCGTGGTGTAGTCAAACCTCAGCCGATATTGCTTGTCGATGGCTCTGAGGATGTCGTCGAGCAGTTCTGAGTTGCGTGGCGCAGGGTCGAGCATCACCTTGGTGTGGTATTGCAGCATATCGCCCAGCGAGGCCAGCCGCAGGGAACTGAGCAGCCACTCCGTGACATCGTCACACTTCACGCTGTCTTTCTTCAGATAGTAGCGATAGCCGCCGCTCCTGCCGCTACACTCCACCTTGATGCCAAACATCTGCTCTATTTCGTCGCGATGGCGGTGAAACGTGCGCTTCTCCAGCGACTTGCCTTGAGCGTTGGCCGCAGCCTCCAGCCATGCGGCAGCTATCTCCTCATACGTCATGCGCCGGCGTTCGAGCTGGCCTATCAGCCAGGCGAAGAATCTCATTCGCTTGTCCATACCCTGTAGCCCATTATTTCAAGAAGTTTGCTATCACCCGGTGCCAGTAGTCCCACGAGTAGCCCACCGAGGGATGGTTTACCGCCATCGCCCTCACCGTCCTGCCGCTTGCCAAGGAGTAGGCGCCCGTGGCTGTGCGACAGCCGTCCACGACGATGTCCTCCCCATCAGTCCAACGCTCGCCGGGCAGTTTGTCCCACAGGCGGTTGCCCCATACGATGAGGCATTCGGGCTGGTATTTTTCCATCACGTCGAAAAGGGCCTCACCGGCCTGGCGGTATTGTGCGGCGGTGCCAGCCTCGCGCGGACCGCCCATGGCCACTTGCAGATAATTGTAGAACACCACCGACTGCCATATCCGCTGACTCTGCGCCTGATCGGTCTCGCAGCCCACGAGCGAACGCTCAAACTTCAGCAAAGTCTGCATCCACCTCTGCCGCTCCACGCCCCGGTCGAGATATTGCTCCACTACGCCGCTGGTAAACTCCATGCACTCCCGATGGCGCAGGCAGTTGCCACAGTCGGCGCAGCCCTCGTCGCAGTAGTGGCTCTCGCCAAGCACCATGATGCGCTTGCCAAACAGTCCTCCGCCAGCGTATGACGCTCCGACGAAAGGACGAAAGAATACTCCGTCTTTCATATATTATTGCTCTTCTGTTTTGTTTCGATACTCATCCTGGGCCTTCCAAATCTCCTTGTACACCCATTTCTGCCACCACGACCAGGCAGGACGGGTGTGCCAGCTGCCACAGGCCGGACATTTCGGCGGCGCTGACAGGGCCGTGCATTGGTATTCGAAGTCCATTCCCACAAACTTGTGTCCGCATTCGTTGCAGACAAATTTACTCCTTCCTCTTAACATAGCTTTCTCGTTTTTAGACCAATTGGCAAGACAAAGGTATAGAGAAGTTTTTATCCCTGCAAGTCCATGATGGTTCACTGATGAAATCCTCACGCCACCGGTCCCAGCCTTAGTCTGCCACAGTCGGTTTTTTGTTTACGTCGGCAAAGTTACACGCCAGCTGTGCCAAAGAGTGTCACCACTGGAAAGAAAAGTAAAAAGAGGCTGAAACAAATCCTGCATCAGACCACGTTATTTGTCAGAATTGAGCATTTTGCAGCAGATTATTAGTCGGAATTGAGCAAAATTCCTGCGAGTTATTTGTCGGAATTGAGCAATTATCTTATCTTTGCACCTGATTTTTAATCACTTCTCGCCATGCAAGAATATATACAAAGAAATATAGACGTAGAACTCTTGGAGTGGAAGGACAATCCGATGAGAAAACCACTCTTGCTTAGAGGTGCCCGACAAGTAGGCAAGTCCTCTGCAGTAAGACATTTTGGAAAAGAATTCCAGTTTTTTGCTGAGGTAAACTTTGAACGTCACAAAACTGTCAAAACATTCTTCCAAGGAGATATTGACATACGCTTGATTGTCCAAAAGATTGCAATATATATCAACGTTCCAATAGAAGAAGGCAAAACGCTTCTGTTTCTTGACGAGATACAAGAATGTCCAGAAGCAATAATGGCATTGCGCTTCTTCAAAGAAGACTATCCAGGGCTACATGTCATTGCAGCTGGATCTTTACTGGAGTTCACGCTTCAAGAGCTACCTACATTTGGTGTAGGGCGCATACATACTTTGTTCATGTATCCGATGACATTTGATGAGTTTTTGAATGCGAACAATGAAAACGGATTGATAAGCATGAAAAAGCAAGCTGACAGCCAGCATCCCTTGGATGCAGCTTTTCACGAAAAACTAATAGAATATTTTCGCATATACCTTTTGGTAGGTGGAATGCCCGAGGCTGTGCTGGCATGGATAAAGACACACAACTTCAACCAATGTAGTCATATACAAGAAGATATTATCTTGACATACGAGGACGACTTTAGCAAATACAAGAAAAGAGTCTCTCCTGACCTGCTAAGGACAACGCTGCACGGCATCTGCCATCAGCCAGGAGAAAAAATCACATTCAAGCAGATTTCCGCGGACTACAGAAGTTCACAAATCAGAGAAGCAGTCCGACTTCTGACACTTGCCGGCCTCGTCATTCCCGTCATCGCCACCTCGGGGAATGGCATTCCACTTGATGCAGAAGCGAACGAGAAAAACATGAAGATTCTGTTGCTTGACTCCGGACTTCTTCTTTCTGTTTTGCAACTTGAAGGAAATCTTGCGCAGCACCTTGTGGAGCTAATCATGACTGGCAGTCCACAAGATCTTGTCAACAAGGGGGGCTTGGTTGAGATGGTGGCAGGCCTTGAACTCTTGCGCAACAAACCATGTGTGCAGCGACAAAAGATGTTCTATTGGGAGAAAAGTGGGAATAGTATAGCCGAGATAGACTATCTTGACACATTTCATCTCAAAGTCACACCTATAGAAATAAAATCAGGCACACAGGGTGGCATGAAGAGCCTATGGCAATTCATGAGAGAGAAACGCCTTACAGAAGCTATCCGTTGTTCATTTGAAAATTTCGGAGAATTCACCTACACCGACCCGCAAGCAGACAATGCCGAGCGCCATATAACCATCATTCCGCTATACGCATTGGAAAATCTGCGGGAAATGAAGTAGCAAATGGATAGTAGTCTCCGTCCTCCTCATGCTTCACTTGTGTGAGCTTTACAAAGGCATCATTGGATTTCAATATACCTAACGATGCTGAGTTGAATATATCTCTCAATCCAAGTTTGCTTCTTTGACAAGACCTTGCCAAACAATCCCTATAAAATGTAGAAAAGAAAAGTATGCTGAGTACCTATCCAGTAGAACGCAAGTGACACTATAGTCCAAGCACACTAACACTCCAGTACCAGGCAAGTGAAACTCCAGTACCAGGCAGGAGGTACAAAAAGTGGTACCGAGAATAGATATCGACTGATACGCTTACGCCAAGAAATCCAAACGTCCTATTATCTCGCCATCGTTACTTCTTTGAGTAATCTCTCCGATAATTCTTCAAAGGTGGTTCCTTCTGGCATTTTTCCACCTGCCAATTCATTAGCTACTTTTGACATGCATACTGCGCCGACTGCAGCTATGGTCGACAGATGCAGCTTATTGGCAATGTAAGTTGTCAGCCTTGACAGCAATTTCTCTATTTCAAGTTTATCTGTAATCATAGGTCTAGTATTAATTGTTTAATTCCTTTTTCTGTACAAAAGCAGTATTGAATGTACTCTGGGCCGGGATATTTCAGTAGTTTTGCCAACTTGACGAGATTTGCACTATTGCCGTATGCATTGCCATAACTCCGACGATACTCCTGTAAAATGGCATCTACACGTGAGTCTGCAACAGGACCGATGACAATGTCATAGTTATGCTTGTAGGTATGAAGAGGGTCCTTTTCCCTGTTTTTTAGTACAAAGAGAGCCCATTCCGCAGTCCTACCATCAAATTTCTTTATTCTAACATCGCTGGGGCATCTTGATGGGTTGAAGATGAACGGTGACACTTCCGGACTCCCATCGCCCATAATGGCAGTCGTTCTTTGAGCCATGGCGACTGCACGCGCATAATCCTTAGTCAGATAGAAGCCACGACCAAAGTCTTTGAAGTTCTTGCTCTTCGACAAGTCTATTTTGGTTATCAACTGGTTACTGCCGTGATAGAGTATCATAGACGACCACCATTATTTGCACATACACGTGATACATCATTGACAATCTCATGATTGCTGAGGGTCTTCTCAATGTCTTGGTATTGACGCAGGAAGTCCATCCCCTTGAAAGTCACTATGTAGCTGTAAGCCTGAGTAAGAGGAATCTTCTTCTCATCTGCAAAGTTGTTGATAACAGACACTACAAATTCGCTTTCCTCTTGGTTAAAACCAACTTTGTCAACAACATGAATCTGCAATGCCGACCCCAACTTGCCGAGTATGAAAGATGCCACTTCTGGCGTTATCGGCGCGCCATGCTCTATTTTTGACACGCGAGACTCCTTCAGGCCAATGAGCTTACCAAGCTGGGCTTGCGTAAGTCCCTTCTTTTTTCGCTCCTCGCGTATTATCATTCCCAAACTCTTGTTCTCCATATCAATCAGCTTTTGTTGTATAGCACAAAAATAATGCAAACGAGCGCAATGAGAACTTGTTCACAAATTGCCGAGTGCAGCTTGTCTTCTGCAAAGATAATGCAAACGAGCGCAATGAGAACTTGTTCACAAATTGCCGAGTGCAGCTTGTCTTCTGCAAAGATAATGCAAACGAGCGCAATGAGAACTTGTTCACAAATTGCCGAGCGCAGCTTATCTTCTGCAAAGATAAGCAAAACTTTCCACATATGGAAAGTTTGAGATAAGAAACCGTGCTTAAAAAGGTTAAATTTTAGGCAGACATGATGGCATTACGGCATGATGGAGCGTTCGCTTACGCCTATTCCACAATCCTTAACGGCATGATGACATGATGACAGTACGGCATGATGACATGATGGAGCGTTAGCCTTTGCCGCAGCAGGCAGGCCACACGTGCCTCTCATACAACGATCGCTGCGCGGCCGCATTGGGAAAGCAGCGGAAGAAGAAATGAAAAGATGATGATCGGCGGGCAGGCAATCAGCATGAGCCCGCCACTGGGCGTCAGCAGCAAAAATGGCGGAGGACTTCTGCCCCCCGCCACACCAATGTTTCGCAATCAGCGCCTGGCCGCTACAGCAAAGCGATTTCCGCCTCGATGCTCTCCGGAGCAAAGCGGATAGCCCTCAGCACCACCTTTTCAAACACCTTCTGCAGCTTGTCGGGCTCGCCAAGGCGCAGTTTCACGATGTTGCCAGGCCGCTGTTCCACCCATCCAGCCTTCTCCGGCACGAGCCGCTTGGCATAGGAGATGGCAGGCGACACAAGCAGGTCGATCCCCATCTTGCCGTCATACGACAAGTACAGGTCGGTGCCCTCTATCTTCTCCACCCCGACGTTTATGCTCACAGACTTCGTAAAGCCAAACACCTTGATGGGCAAAGAGACAGACACGGTTTTCCCATCCACATAGCCTACATTGACCGTCTTGTGAAAGTGGCTGGCTACATATTCCTGCAGCTCAGCATAGCTTATTGTCAACTTCATATTATCTCGTACTTTAGCTGTTTATTTGCTCTTCTTGCGTTTCCACATGTTTCGGAAGAATTCTTTGCATGCTTCCTTGCACATATAAAACAATAATGGCCCAGAAGAATAGGTATTAAAACTGCCACACTTTGGGCATTTTACAGGAGCAGACTCCGCTGTGCAAAGCCACTCCACGTCCATTCCAACAAATTCGTGTCCGCAATCTTGCCAACATATTTATATAAATCTTATCCATAGGCAATATGGGGTAATGTATTGACAATATACGATATACAACAACACGAGAGTATTCCTGCCAGACCCTTATGTGTTAAGTTATATCAAATAGCATTCTTTAAAGAGGACACCTCTTCTAACTGTACTTCCAATATTTTCTTCTTCTCAAGCAATCCGTCTAAGGCAACCTTGGCTTCCTCCAATTTTGTCTCCTTGTTTACCTTACCATTTCGGATTTCCTCAACCTTTTCTTGGAGAGGATTTAACATCCCTTCAATTAGTTTTTGTCTTATAGTATTGATAATTTTATCCTTATTAGCAAAAGCACCTTGCAATGAATCTCCACAATCAAAACTGTCACGTTTGCTATTAATAAAATTCAACAAGTCTATCTTGGTTGAGTTATGTGTAAGTGTTCTTCCTATCACACCAACAAGACCAAAGCTCATTCCATTAATGAAGTTACCAAGAATACCACCGATAATATCCAACCAGCCAGCATCTGTCACCTCCTCACCTTCTTTCTCTGACAAAGAAACATTATCCATATCAAGTTTAATCTTTCCTTGTAATTCTTTAATGAAATCTCGGGTGTCAATATCAGGAAGATACTTTAATAAGATATCTTCAGCATCTGTAAAAAAGTCTTGAATTGATGACATAAATTTGCGACGACCTTCATCTTGTAGATTCTTCATCTTTCTCTTCATATCACGATTAACCAAATTCGAAGTTATTTTATCGAATTTAGGTTGTAACGATTCAACTTTAGTGAAGCGTTTAAAATCTGTCTCTACAACATTTTCCATTTTATTGCAAGCAGAATCCACTAGGTCCTCAAGAATGTCTTCACCATTATTCACCAAAGTTCTTACGTCATCATTCAGCGATTCTTCAAGAAAACCCATTTTTTCTCTAAACGTCTACAAGCCTTTGACAGATTGTACTCTCTTTCCTCCAAATCATCATCAGGACTTTGCAGCATTGTTATTTCTGCCTTTTTCTGATTGAGAGCAGCCTCATTGTCCATCTTAAGCTTTCCACCTGCCGCATATATAGCATTCAATGGCTTAGCAAACAGAATTTGACTCTTTTCCTTATCTATCAAATTGCGAATCGCGTTGACCAAATTATCGATATGGCTCCACTTACGCATTTCTGGCTGTGAACCTATACCAAAATTCGAACAATGACGATTCCATGCAAAATTCAAAGCTTCTTCTGAGTTCACTTTTGACATTGGCAACTCTGACAACAAAGCCATTTCAGCCGACAAAGGAATAGGTTCTGCCTCACTCAGAATATCAGACAACGTATTGTCATTTGACTCACGACATGCCTTAGCAATCTCAGACTTTACATAATCCTTGATTTGCTCTTCATCCTCAGGATTTACTTCACTACAATACGGTATATCATACTTGTTTATACCAATGAGTACTTTACCAATACCACATTGACTAACATTCTTGAAGATAATATCCCTGTCAGTCGCATCAAACGGACGGCCGGCATAAAGCATCATCAATACGACATCTGCCTTTTTAAGGAATTCTTTAGTACGCTCTTCGCGAGAAACAATAGGGTCGTTAAATCCCGGAGTATCTACAATTTCAACTCCCTTGAGATATTCTTTAGGATAGTAAATCTTTACAGATTTAGTGATAGAAACATATTTACCATCTGCTCCTACATACTCTATTATATTATCGAAAGAATCCTCTCTTGTCTTACCTAAACAATCTTTTAAATAAGAGCCGAGTCTTGAAGCTTTAGATACAAGTTCTTTTGCTGCCTTTATTTTGGATTCAGCCATAGTATCCCCAGCAACATCATCCAACGAACGAGCAGCTTGAGCCTTCTGCTCTTCCCACTCATCATTGGTATAGAACTCAGCAACCACCTTCTTCTGTTCTCCGTATGTTATCACAGACAGAGCTGCAGTCATAGGAGTTGTAGCAGCTGGTAATACCGTATCCTCAAAAACAAAAGAATTGAGGAACGTAGATTTACCACACTTCATCTGACCGATAACACCGATCGTCAAAATATCTTTCTCCAATTTATCGATGAGTTCTTTACAACGATTCTCATCAATCCATCCAAAGTCCTTGGCTTTCAATGCCAAGGACTTTAATTTATTCTTCTTATTTTGAAATTCTTCAAAAAGATTCTGTTCCATATTCACTTAAACTTTTTTGTTTCTTTTTTATAAGATTCAAGACATTTTTGTACTTGAATAAACTGATTCTTGCATCTATCTAAATAAGCATATGCTTCGTCCCTTTCACTTTGAATTTCCCGTAAACCGTTAAAAGCTGAGACAAGATCGTCTGTTTGTTCACCTGCAATATCCGACAAAATACCAATAAGTCGTTCTCCTTCATCTCCGGACATTTCATATCTATCTTTAGAAAAAATATGCTCTTTCCATTGCGGGATATCTTCAGCTTCGATACAACTATCACATATAGCAGAGAGACAGGTATTCACATTTTCAACCTGCTTGTTGTATGTTTTAGTATGTCTGTCATATTCGCGAGAAGCATCTTGAACTATACTTTCGTATTTATTTAACAAACCTACCAAATCGTTTTGAACATCATCTACAAAAGTGTCACTTTCAGATGTAGAACCAACAGACTTGATTGGCGCCATTATATCCTGCAAAGGTGCCTTTGCCGAGAAGCGGATATATTTTTCCACTTTTAAGCCAGCATCCTTCAATGTCTTGCTTATCAGAGCTTCCACCTTATCAACCTCCGACTTTGGCTTAGTATCCACCTTATTAATCACTACGTACAAAGGCTTATTAAGCTTTTCCTTGATTAGTGATATAGAGCTGCGATTCACAGTTCCTGCATTAACATCAAAAACCCAGAACAAAGCATCACATTCATTGATAACTTCAATTGTTCGTTCCTTATCCTCACTATCGTTAGAATTAAAGCCAGGAGTATCCAATATACTCAAGCCATCAAGGTTAGGATTCTTATAAGTCATCACAAAGTACTTTATCAGCGAAGATACTCCCTTTACTTGATCAAGAACCTCCTTTGACACTTTCTTGAATGTGGATTCAGACAAATTCTTCTCAACATTATCTGGAGTAACAAAGCGATAAGCTGTTGATACACCACCTGCAATATATGTTGGGATTGCAGTCGTAGCTTTCGTACTTACAGGCAATAAAGGAATTGTCTTATCGTCTTGCGAAAGAATTCTATTCACGATAGAAGTCTTACCAGCAGAGAACTCACCAACAAAAGCAATCGTAGTCTTACCATCAAGCCAATGTTTCTTTTTCATAGCAGCCCAATGGAAAAAACTTGACATTAAATCCTCTTTCTTCTTATTGTAATTGGTAGTTCCAACTTTTATACCTTTTTCCGCCCATGCCATTTCATAGCAATCAAGAACCTGACCACGTATAACTGACTCTAAGAAGTTTATATTTTTATACAGTTGTACAGAATTATCCGCCTTTGTCTGTTGAGCCGAAAGAATTTCCTGAATAAATTCCAAAGACCCTATCTTTAATTTAAGTTCTTCGGTTTTCTCATCCAATTCTCTCTTGACCTGTCCAAGCTCCTCGCTCATCTGCTTTGAAGCCTTGCATTCCTTGTCATAGGTTTCTTGCAATTCAGACAATTCTGAATCCTTCTTCTTCAACTTTTTCTTGTAGTTGTCAATATCATCCTCATTGTCTTCAATCTCATCTTCAAGGTCTGTAATACGTTTCTTTAGTTTTACGACCTCATCAAGTTGAGCTTTAATAGTTTCATCGCAATTACCACTTATCGCTTTCTTAAGTTGCTCATCAAGTTTCTTGCATTCTGCTTTTGCTTCACTCAAAAGTTCCTTGTACTTAGACTCTATTTCCTTAGCCTTTTGAACATTTTCAAGACCAGCTTCCGCATCCTTCAACTTAGAGCAAACAGCTGAATATTTATCCTTCAGTTGTTTGTTTTCCTCTTCAAGATTTTTGGTATCATCCTCCACAGTGGGAACAGTACCTTTCTGTCGTCCCAGAAAGAAACCAATAGCAAGAGCTATAATGACGCCTACCAATAAGACTATCCACTCTGTCATAATCAACCTAATTTTTCTTTCAAGTTTTTGATTTCAATCTCATAGGTATCACAAGCTTGCTTATGCTCCTTAAGAGAACGCGACAACTCCTCATTCTCTCTCTTCAACTTTTTAAGTTCCATGCGAGCCTTCATCAAGTCGTCTTCCATATCGTCCTTGTCGTCTTCATTATCCTGTGAAGCCTGACGTATTTTTTTCAGTTCAGAGAGTAAGTCTTCAACCTGTCGCGAGAGCTTCTTTTTGTCTTCACGTAGGTTATTGTTTTCTTTGTAAATACCCTCAAGCTCACGAATCTTAGCTTGCAACTGTGGATTACCTATAAGTTTGTCCTTTGCAATAGCGCCAGTAACGCCACCGACAACCAATGCACCTAAAATTTCTATCATATCCATATTATTAAATTGTTGATAATTTTTCCTTATATTGCTTCAAGGTTTCTTTTCTACGAGCAAACTCAGCCTTATGCTCCGAACTTTGTTCTTTAAGTTCATTCAACATTGCAGTCTTCTGTGCTATCATTTCGGATGCATCATTCTGCAAACTACCTCTAACCATGTTTACAACACTCTGACTCAAGTTCTCCATTTGAGACTTGAATTCAGGCGCCAAAGTACCGTCAACATAATTTCTGACAGCTCTTACACGTTGTGGCTTAGAAAGCAATCTCTCCGTGGCAAAGCCAACCATAGAAGAAAGAATACCTTTCTTATCTGCCTTCTCTATCTTATTGTACTTATCCACAGCTTTACCAGCAAACTCCTCTGTCTTGGCAATACGTTTCATCATCTTGCGTGTATATATGATACTACCAACATCGGTTGCAGTATCTACAATATCAACAGCCTTAGATGCGGCAACTGTTGTTGCTACAGTACCTGCTGCGCCAGCAGTTCCCACTGTACCCGCAGCTGCAGCTCCTGCTGTTCCTGCAGCTCCTGCAGTTCCTGCTGCTCCTGCTGTTCCTGCTGCACCTGCTGTTCCTGCTGTTCCTGCAGTTCCTGCTGCACCCGCTGCTGCAGCTCCTGCTGTAGCAGCAACGGCAATAACACCAGTTTTGATCATTCCGTCATACTCATGCCCCATAGTATTCAAATCAAGATTATAATTCAGTCCTGAAATTTGAATTTCAGACAGATCTATAGACATTAATGAGTCAACGGGAATTTCGCTTTCTGATCCTTGTGCGCTTTGCACCTTTGACTTCAAAATGCCCATAATGTTATTCTTATATTCCGACAACAACAATGAAGCGGTATTATTTATAACAGAGAGAGCATCATTGTCCACATTTGCACTACCACCTGCAACAAGAGCACCTAACTTTTCATACATAGAATCTTCAAACCTACGTGATATATTGGTTCCATCCTCACAAATATCACTTGCCATAGAGTCAATCAATTTATTGATATTTCTCTTGATTTTATCCAAATCAAGTTGCTGACGCCTAATCTCCATGTCAAGATTCTCGTCCGAAGAAGATGCCGTCAACATCTCATCTACGCGATTTACAAGTATTTGAGCTAAATCCTTGACACGCTGACCGTCAACTTTTGCTAAAATCTCATTCTTTGACTTTTGTATTGTCTCTAAAAGAGCATACAATTCCGAGATATTGTCGTTGGCAGCACTGACAACAACGACTTGTTGTACAGGCAACTTACAGTTGTCGGCAATATACTGCTTTGCAGCCTCTATCTCAGATACAGATTTCGTATCAGATTTTGTCAATACAATATAAACTGGACGCTTTGACAGTTTTATCATATCTATGAAATCTGTCAACGAGCGGGTCACCTGCTGATTAATATCAACTACCAACAAAATGGCATCGGCAGACGGCAAAAAGTCAACCAACACCTGACGATGTTTTACAACAGGTGAAGATAATCCCAGAGTGTCAACCAAAATAGTTGATGATGGAACTTTCGTTGATGTATCGAATACAGTCACAATTTGTGCATCTGAGAGCTGATCATTTTTAAGTTCTCCCAAATCATCAAAATGAGCGACTTGTCCATCTGACAGGACAACATTCGCCTCACACTTATTACATCCAAAATGGATTTCATAAATTGTAGCAGTTGTCGGTTTTGTTGCTGTTTCAAGTTTTTTGCTATCTGTAAGAGCGTTCAACAACGTTGTCTTACCAGAACTGAACTCACCTACCAATGGTATCAACAAATTTGCATTTTGCTGAGATGCTCGTTCCTGAATAGCATTTAAACTATTCAAGATATTTTGCTGGCCAAGTTCCTGAGCTACTTCTTTTAAAAATTCAATATGTTCCATTTTTATATTATAAAAAAGATCTTCTAACTACTTTATTCTCTTTGGGTTTCTCATTATTCTGAACGACTCGTTCATCTCTGTTGGATAATTGCTTAAGTTGTTCTTCATTTTCACAAAACAATTCTTCTTTAGTTTTTTTGTATCTTGTCTTTTATTAGCCAAGATACCTGTTAAGAACGCAACAATAGGATTTGAGTTTTCAACTTTTTTGTCGAACAATGCGTAGTCGCAAATCTTCAAGTCATAGGATGTAGTAGCTAAAGACTTTTGAATATAGAAGCTATTCTTCATGTGCTTTATAGCCGCAACCTCACCCCACTCTACACTAAAGCTTTTTTTCTTATGATTCAAATTGAAATAGCAAATGCGTTGATCTGTGATGATACAACCTGAAGGTGTTTTCTCATCATCGTCTTTCGCCTTCCAATTAGCTTTATGACGCGACACCCATAACAGATGTTCACCTCTTCTCAATGTAATATCATTAAGAAGTTTATTCGAAATAGCATCTACATTGTTCAATCCCAAGTGTACACAATCGGGCCATGAAACAAACGGTTTAAACAACTGTTTGTTTGACATAAATTCTGTATATATGTTATTATTTTCCACAGGCTCTTGTTTTATTGGATTATTAGCCTCACGGATTGCATCATTTAAAAAGTGAATCCACAAAGAGGATATTGTCATATCATCAAAACGACCTCCTAACAGCTGCGCATGCAAATAGCATGCTTCATCATCTTCATTATCATTCAAGACAACGATATCGTCGCCATCGTCATCAGTAGACCTTTCGGCAGAGGCCAGTTGACTCCATTCACAATAGTAATAATACTCAAAATCATGCTCTTGATCATCTGTAACATACAAACGAACAAAAATACGCTCATCAGTAATCAACAGACCACTAATTAAATGTGAGTCAGTATCTTGATATGGTTGCAAACAAATAGCACCATAAACAAGGGTCTGATTTGAGATTTCATCAGAATTGAAAACTGAAAGAATGAATTTTTCCTCCTCATCAAATCTAGATTCATTCAGATAATTAGCACAATAAATACTATACCCCTCGTCTGTATTATCAAAGTATGCACGCGTATTTTTCACAACACTTTCAATAAAGTCGTAGAAACGACAAGACGATTCGGAAATTTTATTAACGAACTTAACCATAAGTGCTCATTTTTCATCATTGCTTAATAAGCAATGATTTATAGATTTCTTTTTAATCTAACTTCCTAAAATCAAAATCACTTGGATAGCAACATGCCTTCTTGTAGTCGAAGGCGTAGATGCGCATATAGACTTCTTGCAGTTCCTTGCCTCCATTGTAGAATGGAGTGGTGGTGTGCTGCAAGGTCGTTACCGTCACTTCCATATCGGGAGTAAGAACGGTGCCATTGGAGCGCTTAATGCGCTTGGGCCATACTTGAAACACTTTACTCATAGGCAATAGGCAATAAAACTTGTTAGTCGTATCTGATGTTGCCAATCAGGGTACGATAGGTAATGATGTTGCAAAAGTAAAGAATAGTTTTGAACCATACAAGTGTAACTATTCAGCAATAGTGTAGGCATGCACCACCCTACCATCCTATAACGACAG
>ERZ780223.629-NODE-629-length-38489-cov-9.274679_pt1 | contig 38489 bp, 52 predicted proteins | sample MGYA00511016_ERZ780223 | MGnify/ENA primary metagenome ERZ780223 (study PRJEB29588, sample SAMEA2159032) | human gut metagenome | biome: human gut; feature: human-associated habitat; material: faeces | place: Denmark | collected 2008/2010 ... | reverse complement strand
CTTTCCCTGTAAAAAGATAGGGGGGAGGGTTGTTAAAAATTATCGTTCATTTTTTTGAAAATCAGGGACATCTTTTACATTTTTTATGGGGATTACATTTTTAGTTTTATTTCCGTAACCAGTTCCATAATAAATTTGTTCCCACTTAGTCTTCCTTGTATGGCATTTGCTACAACAGAAAGCCAAGTTATCCATCACGGTCTTACCATTCAAGTCAAACTCAACTGGCACGATGTGGTCCACTATCTTACCAGTTCTTACTCTGTTATGCGCTTTACAGTACTGACAAAGGAAGTTGTCTCTACGTCTTACTACATCACGTATAGACTTCCATTGCTTGCTTTGGTAGAACTTATTCTGTTCTACTTTAATGTCGCTATACTCACGCTTGCATTTGTTATAGTCCTTATATCTTTTTGTATTATCATTACGATTAGTCCATCGCTCTCTGCTTGCTTGATATGCAGCTTCTTTATCAGCGTGCTTAGTACAATAGTGTAGCGGTCTAATCACCATAGCGTGGCAGTTAAGCTCACGACAGCGTCCAGTCATTGGCATATATTAATCACCACCCTTATCATAGTTACTATAAACAATCAATACTTGCTTACATGATTCAGGTAGTTGGTCAAAGCAATCTTTAAAAGTATCAATAATCAAATCTATTCGTTTAGTATTTTCCTTAGATAACTCATTCTTTTTAATAAATAACTCGCTACATTTATTAGCCCAAACAGATACCTTATCACTAACTTCTGACCAATCTATTTCATCAGCTAAGGTATTACAATCACTACTAATTGCATTTAACTCATCCACCATTTCGTTAATTTCTTTTAATGCCTTAACCATCTTATTCCTCCAACAATAAAAGGCTGCCCATTAGACAACCTGTAATAAAAATAAAATAGCAAGTCAGGGAGTCGAACCCTGACAAGCTTAGAAGTATATCCAACCGAACGAATTACATTTTGTTTGCTTTCGCTGATAACTTCATGCTACCATTATCGCACTTAAATTAGGATATAAACGTGAATAAAACGTGAATAAAAAGGAAAGTGAAATTAGTCTAAAGTTTCTCTCCATAATCCATCTCTCAAAGTTTTTTTAAATGAATCATACTGCTTTCTAGCTGTACTCTCTTCTAAGCAAACTCTGATAGCCACGTTATGCCAAGACATTCTGTGCTTAAATCTAGCAATAATAATATCTTTTGCAATTGTTCCTTGTATAACTTCCATTAATTCATCAAGCGTTTGTTTCTGGTCATTAAGTCTACCAAGTTCTTTGTCAGCTTCTTTAATCAAATAGTTGCGCTCTTGTGGTGCAGTGTTTGAACTACTCCCACCACTTCCGATTCTTTCCTCATGTTTCTCACGAGTGATCCAGCGTTCTCTTGAATTAATTTTAACTTGAAGCATTCCAGTCATGTAGTCACTTAATAACAAATCTAATCTATCCGCCATTTAAAAGATTCCTCCGTCTATGGTATAATGATATTAGATACAATCATGCCGAAGCCCGTTCCCAGCGGGCTTTTTGTTTTATTTAATCAACTAACCATTCAAGCAATTTAATATAAGTTGATTGTTTAATTTCGCAAGAACCTTCCTCTAATTTTTTTAATGTATGGCTACTTATTTTTAATATTTTACAAAGCTCACCGCGATTCAGTTTTAAATCAGAACGTTTATATCTAAGCTTTTGAGATAACTCATCTGTCCATTGCTTCATTTTTTTCTCCTTTTCCCTCCAATACAAGATTTCCGTCTATTGTTGACATAACCCATAGCCAATCGTTTGTTTCTACTTCAGCATATTTAAAAGGTCCAGGTTTTTCTCCATTAGTCATAGCCATTACAATATCATTGATAGGAGAATACCACCAGTCCGTTTCCCCTACTAAAAATTCATTTAGCTTATGTTTTTTAAATTGTCCAACTTCTAATAGCACTCTTTGAATCAATGATACTTGTTTAATGTCTTTCATTATTTATTCCTCTTTCTACTAATTAAATAGTAACTAATAATTTTTACCATAATCGCTCAAGCTTGGTCAGCTTGGGCTTTTTTTGCGTTCAATTATCCTTTTCCGCTAAGTAAAACAAAGTCGTATAAGCAATGACTAAGAGCAGAGCCATTACTAAAAGGAAAGCGACTGTTCCAAAAACTTTAAATATTAATACTTCTCCTATAACAATGGTAAAACCTAAAGTTACAATGCCAATTGCTATCAATAACGATTTAAGTAATTTCATTCCACAACCTCCTCGATATAGGCGACTTTGAAAGCTCCGTTGATAGCAGTGTACCAACCTGCGTTGCTTTCGATATACTCAATAACATCAGCAAAACTATCAGCTTTAACTGTATTTTTTTCAAATGCAATTCCTTCTGGCTTGCAGATTGCAGCGCTATATAACTCAAATTTTTTCATATCCACCTCAATCCAGATTTTGATATGCTGCGATTAAAGAAATAACAATAGTTAAAATCCATTCGCTAGTTGTTGCATTTTTAGAAAACATACTAATCATATTAGAAGTAGTCATGAAAACAACTAAGAATATAACAAATTTTGTCAAGTAATCTCTTATTTTTTTACGCATTCTCCACCTCAATCCATATGTTTATCAAGCCATTTTTCAGGAACACGTTCTCAGACTCGTCAAGGTCTGAGCGGTTCCAAGATTTAATTCGTTGGTCTAACTCTTTATCGAGTGAAGTTTCTTCAATCCAACATCTAGCACAATATGGACGAATATCATCCATCGGATTGAATCTCCACTTATGCCCGAACAACTTGCACAAAAGTTTCATTAATACCACTCCCTTCCCATCCGTGATGGTTCATCATCTTTTAAAATATAGGACAATGCATCAACCGCAACAATTTTAATTGAAATTGATGGATCTCCATCATCTTCTGAGAAAAATGCCGGGTCCGTTATATCAACTCCATCTTCTCGTGCTTGATTTGAAACTTGAACAGACATGACTTCTGATAAATCATCTGATTGTAGATTTTCTTTCGAGTATTCAAGAGCTTTGATAAGCTGGCTAATTTTTGTAATTTTCATTTTACTATCCTCATACCAGTATTCGTCTGGCTTTCTCGTACAAATCCATTTCGCTTTAGATCAACAATGAAATCAGTTACAAATTTGTACCCTAAATTTAAAGCAAGTTTTCCTAGATAGTTGTCAAATTCGTGTTCTTCTGTCAAAAAATCATCACACAAAGTCTGTTCATCACTTGATTCTAGCCAATCTGCAACATCGTTTCTTACTTTCATTCAATCCCTCCCCACCAGTCATTGACCAGCGATATTAGTTTATCGGTCATTCTCCATCCTCCACAGGCACAAGCTCAATTATTGGATTATAATACTCCCATTTATCAATAGTTTCGTTAAATTCCCACCCAAGCTTTTCTTTTAGCGATTCAAACGAATGAAGCCATTCAAATGGTAAAGAATCTGTTTGTTTATACAAAGCACCGCCCATGATTTCAGCAAGTTCTGATTTTGTGAATTTAGAGTATTTATGCTCATATCTACCGTTTTTATTTTTGGTATTACATTTAGCAAAACCAAATAATTCTGCCATAAATCCAAAACTTACTAGTTGAAAAAATGGCTTGTTCCCATTATTTAACGGACTAAGAAACACATAATATTTTTTCTCGCTCATTCTTGCACCTCCACAGGCACAGCAAACTGCCAGTAACGCTCATCAATTGACTTGATTTCTTGTTCTGTTAATTTTAATGCATAATCTTTCCCTTTTGTAAATTCTAAGATTATTCCACTTTCCGCTTTTGATACGAAGGTTGAATCGCTAGTTGAATCGCTTAATCCAAAAACTTTTGGTAAGTCAATATAGAACAGCTGCGGTTTTTCTACTTGATAGCCTGTAATAGCTAAATGAGAAAGGATAAATAACTTATTATTTAGACCTCCAAAACCAAATCGTCTATCTTTAAATTGGAAATCATTCAGCCACCAAAAGCCTTTTTCTGTCAAAATATCAAGATTCTTCAAATCAGTAAGTGTGGCAAAATTATTCTGAGTTTTCAAGTATTTGATAGCTTTATCAACATCTTCAGGCACGACTGGTAGGTCTTGCTGTTGGTCTGTTTCATACTTTTCAAAAAATGCAATTCTGTTTTTTTTAAATGTTTCAGCATCTACTTGTCCAAGTAATACTTTTCCTGATAATTCAATCAAGTAGTTAAATTCTTCTTCAAACTTAGTCATTTTTCGTGTCCTCCAAGCCATTAATTCCCTCTAAGCTGTCCCAGCCTATGTTTGCTTTAAAACTTTTAACATCTCTCTCTACTTGCGGTAAAGACGGGTCTGTTTGCATATAATCCCACCATTCAGAGCCATCATATTCCCCTCGTGTCATGATGAAACCATTCCCTTTAATCATTAGGTTTTCTGCTATTTCTTGACCGCCATAACCGCTATAATAGTTTGTCTTTTTCATCAGTTCGAGCGCTTTATTTGTATTAATTTTTGTCTCTGAACTACCAATATATTCAATATCGGCAATTGTTTTATCGTGGCTTTCTAAAATCGTGACTGTTTCATCATACAAATTTGTCATTTCTTATCTCCTTTAAATGTCAAATCGGTCATAATCAGGGTCATTGGCTAAACTCCAACATGCCCTAGCTTCCCAACCGTCAATATGGCAAAATCCACACGTTTCACAAGTATATTCTGGATGGCACTCATGGCATCCCATACAATCACAATCTATTTTGTTACCGCATTTTTTACACTTCATCTCATCCCTCACTTCACAACTCTGTCAAAGAGTTCACGTGCATGGTATCTTCCATTTATTTTTACAATTCTAAAATCATCACGCTTAACTGATTTTTTAGTGAACTGGTCTTTTTCAACCGTTATGTATTTGTCAGTAACTTCGATAACTTTTAAGAATTTTGTGTCGCGGAAGCATATTTTATCTCCACGCCTTATTTCATTTTTGCTGAACATATTACTACCTCATATTTTAGCTTCTAAGCGCTTTTAGCTTGTTCGTGATAAATTATCCATGAAATGGTTTAAGCGCTCAATGTAACCGTAATTTTCATGAATTAGAGCTATTACAGTTCTATTTGTTTATCTTTGGTCAATTCTTCAAGTGTTTTGTATAAATCTTTCCATTTCATTTGCTTTCTCTGGTGATAGGAAATACTTCTCGTCCACGTTCTCCTCTAAGATGTCCGATAATGAACACCCTCTCTCGGTTTTGTGGAACTCCGAAATTTTTGCTGTTAAGTATCTGCCATTCTGCATCGTACCCCAATTCATCAAGGGTGGATATGATAGTTCTAAAAGTTCTCCCTTTGTCGTGAGATAAAAGCCCTCTAACGTTTTCAAGGAATAAAGTCCGTGGTTTGATTTGTTCAGCCGCTCTGGCAATCTCGAAGAATAACGTTCCACGAGTTTCATCAAGGAATCCTTTTCTTTTACCTGCGATGGAGAAAGATTGGCAAGGGAATCCTCCGCAAATAAGCTCAACTGTTCCTCGTAAGGTTCGCCACTCTTCATTGCTGACTGTTGTAATGTCATGATATTCTCGTTCTCCTTCTGTATTGTGAATGGCTTTATAACTCTGCCGGGCAAATTTATCAATTTCGCAAAAACCTACACATTCATGTCCGGCTTGCTCAAGTCCAAGTCTAAATCCACCAATTCCGGCAAATAAATCAAGAAATTTCACTTGCTTCTCCAAATCTAGCAATTGCAGGCATCTGAGCCATGCGATTAAGGATAAAAATAATCTCATGCTCAGATTTCTCTGCCAGCTTCTGCTTTTTAATTCTTCCGAGTGGGTAATGTTCGTTTTCCCACTGCTCAATGATTATTGTTTTCATTGCTTCTCCTAGAATGGCAACTGACTAACACGCTTATCTTTAATATTTTCGAAGTTGAAGGCTTTCTTACCAATCCCTCTAAATATCCGACTGTAAGTCCTCCCGTGATATTTCCGTCTCAATTCCTCACTCGTTAAGTTCGTCGTAATAATTGTTTTGGTACGAGCATCTAAAACTTCGGTCAACAAGGACATGGACCATTCTGTTATTTTTTCACTTCCAATATCATCAATAACTAATAAGTCAGTATTTCTAAAAACTTCCATGAAGTATTCAGTTGAATAAAAGCTGTCTTTATTATCAAAACTATCTCTGATTAAGTGAAGAACTTCTGACCAACTTGCAAAAATAACTGTTAAATCAGCATGCTGCAAACAATCTTTTAAGATGCTCATGGCTAGATGACTTTTCCCTGTTCCTGCTGGTCCGCTCACTACTGTATTTCCCTCACCGCCAGAATAATAATATTCAGATACTTCTTTTGCGAATGCTAAAGCTCTCTTTTCTTCGTCAGTTACTGCATTAAAATTTTCAAAACTTGCTTTTTTTATTGTCATATCTCTCACAATGCTATTGCGATTAAGCCTTTTGACAAACTCAGCTTTTTTTCTGCGTTTAATCACTTCTTCAGTCTCACGATAGACAACATCCGCATAACCACAGTTCATAATCAAAAAAGGTTCATGCCCGTTCATTGCGGTTTTTTCGTTATTATCAAATTTATTTTTCTCTTTAAGATATTCGTAGAATTTAGAATAACTTTTTGAAACTTCATCGCCAGTCATGTTATTATCTGAAATGAATTTTTCGATTTCTGGATGAGTGATTACATCATTCGCCATTGATCTAAACCTATTCATATCAATAAATTTGCCAATGACATCACCAATACTTTCCATGTACTCCTCCTAAAATGGTAAACCAAGATCATCATATGTTTGACTTGAGTTATTTTCTTCTATCCTTGGTAGTTGATTAAGATAACTATCGAACTTATTAGAAAATAAAGTCTTGGGTTGTAGATAATTTTCTGCTGGAACTCCGTTAAACATCTTACCGCTCCAGTTAGAAACCATATTATCTACAACCGTTTTAAAATCTTCTAGCTTATAGCCTTCATTCCATCTTGCTTTAATCAATTTTTTATTTGCTTCAACATTTCTAAAGCTTCGTCCAGTTTTTTTATTTAGATACTCAAGAATTTCAGAATATGGAATAACATCGTCAGATTTATCTGACATAGTATTATTATTCTTACCTAACCTATCCTTACTCTTACCTAACCTTACCTGTGTATCCAAACTGGACACATCTTGTATACATTTTGTATACGTTCCGTTTTCTTCAACTAAAAGTTGATTTTTTTCATCTAAATATTGAGTTTGATTATATCTGTCCTTTTGGATGTAATTGTGAATTTTCCAGTCTTTGATTACAATAACTCCACTATCAAATGGGATGATAAACTGTTTAGCAATAAGTATTTTCAAGTCATCATCAGTAGCTCCACTAATCAATTTAATTGTTTTAGGATTTCCAACGAAACCATCATCATCAGCACTCATATTTAGGTAAAAATAGAGTAGTTTTGCTGTTGGTGACATTTCCATAAAGAAATCTGTTTCAACTATTTTTTTACTAAACATTCTTCTTTGTGCCACAAATACTCCTTTCTTCTATATTTATTTCAAGTTTTATTTTTCAAATTAAAAGCTGGCAATGAGTGTTTATGTGCAGGCACTGAATACTCATGGACTTTACGGTCGTTACGCCACCCTCCAGCTTTGACTAAATACGAAACCACCGCCCAAGGTGGCTTTGCTAAAGTTGAATTATTTCTAATTCTACTGCTCAGGATTAGTGAGGACTGCAGTTTGCTCATAGGTTTAGTTTTGACCTACTGGAAATAATTCATCCACAATTAGTTCTTCTTCATCAACGACTGACTGAGCAGATTCTTTAATTCGAATCCAATCGGCAATAGACATAATCGCTTCTGACGGTTCCATATTTTTCCAATACTCAATATCTTTATCACTTGCATTATGAGATGCTGCAGCCGCAAAAGCTTTATCATATTGTGCTTTTAATTTATTAGCTTTTTCCTTTGATTCTTGTTGCTCTTTTGGGTCAATGGCAGGTTGAGGAATCTCAAACGGTTTAGCAATAATTTGTTGAAGCATCCCTTTCATTTCTTCATACCTTAAATTAGAAATATCAAATTGACGATTACCGCTTCTATCAAAATAAGCTCTGATTTCAACATCTTGGTCTTTTAGAATGATATTTTTGAGAGATTTTCTTAAAGCAGGCTTATATCCAATGACTTCGCCTGATTTTTGGTCAATTTCTTCAACATCTCGACTAAGCAAAACAATTGTCTTGTCATGGAACTTGCTCATCATTAAACTTTGCATATCCTTATACAAACTGTTGATTTTACCCCATGCTTTCATTGTCGATTTAAAATTATTAAGTTCGCCACGCAATAAGGTTTGGGCCCGTTCGTCAAAGTCTTCAATCAAATCAATTACAAGGACATCCCAGCTTTCAGCATTTTGTTCTGCCATATTTAATGCTTGAGTAAAGTTTGTGATGATTTGTTCGGCCTTTTGTGGAAACTCAAAATCTATCGCTTGATACCCTTGTTTGTATGCATTCCCGTCAGTACTGATAAATAAGGCTCTATCATTACTACTGGCAAACTTAGCCGCTAGTGTCGTTTTTCCTGAAAGCCCGCCTCCTGAAATAAGGACTCGTGTCAGTTTAGGGCTTCTAGTCCCTGCAGGTTTAATTTGCATTACCATACTTCTACCTCTAATTCTTCGTATTTTTTATTTTGGATACAGCAGTCGCAATTATGACAAAAGTATCCATCCATTCCCTCATGCTCAATATTATGAGCGATATTATCTAACTCAGATAACACAGTTTGAACAAGAATTTTATCTGAAATATCAGCAAGTTTTCCAAAATCCATTGTAATTGTCTTAATGTTTACTGGAAGTTTCTTGGTAAAACCTACAATTTTACCTACCACTTTATAATCTAGTTTTGTATAATCAGAGAATTCTTGAGCAACTAACCATGCGTATAAAGCTAATTGCTCTCTATAATGGCTGTACCATTCCAAATAAGCTCTGATATTTTTATCAAATATATCTTCAAAGCTTGCGGCAGTTTTCCAGTCAATTATTTCAATGATCTTATTTTCGTGGTCAAACCTTAAGACATCAATTCTTCCACTAATCACAAAATCATCATAATCTGCTCTGATATAAAGTTCTTTATGAGTATGTAAAGTATCGAAAGACTGATAAGTTTCAGTCTTTTTGACTTCATTAACCGCCATCACAATATCTTTAAAAACTTTTTTAATGCCTTGGTTTTTCTTACCAATATTGCCCATCATATCCACAGAATGCTCTTGGATAAAATCATCGGTGCTTTTATCTCCATCAAGCATTGCATGAGCATAAGAGCCAACTAGCATGGCTTCTGTAGGAGATTCCATATATCTTTTTGCTTTTCTTTCCCTTAATCTAAAAGGACATTCCTGAAAAGTTCTAATATCAGAAAAACTAAATCTTGGCTTTTCTTCCGTCATTTAATGTTCTCCTTTAAATTTTTTCTAGTATTTCAAGATATTTTTGTTGTTTTTTTATATTTCTTTTATACATTCCAATCAGCTGAAATTCACTTATATCAGAATTCAAACGTAAATTATTTAGCATAATTCTAACTTTCAATTCCTCAATTAATTCATTTTTCCGATTCTCCCAAAAGTACAAAGCTCCTTTGTAAGTTAATCTTTTTAAATTGCAACATAGTAAAGCTGAATCATATTCAGTTGACCTGTATGGGTATGCAACAACCTGCTTACTTTCTGATTCAACATCAACTTTAATCATTTTAAGGTTACGATTATAATTTTTGAAATTGCTAGGGTTACCTAAACTTTTCAAGTGTTCATTTTTACTCATTGCTTTGAGGTTATCAATATTATTATTAAGAGGATTACCATCAATATGACGTACAATTTCAGGTTCATATCCTTTAAAAACTATAAATACTAGCCTAGCAACATTCCTTCTGAAACTTATACCTTCAAAATTCAAATTTACTATGACGGAATTATCTTTAGATACTCTTGGTTTTATAAATTTATTACTTATATAGGACCAAACTCTCCCATCTCTAGTCACAGCATAGTTAGGATAGTCTGGAATTGATTTCATTTCCATATCCCCCCCTTGATTAATTGTCATTTTTCCTCCAATTTGTTATACTAGAGGTAGAAATTCTCGTAAATTTTCTACCGAGTCCGCATGCCAGTGCGGGCTTTTTTATTTTGTCAGTTCAACCGCTGCTTTATAAGCATTTGACCATTCATAAAGCTGTGGGATGAGCGAATTTTTAAGAAAATCTTTTGAGTAAACAGAAAGTTTTTCTTTATAAAATTCGACTGACTCTTGATAAACTACTTGACCAAGATGATTAATTGTTTTTTCTTGATTTTTCATTTCATCACCGCCAACTTTTGACGAAATTCATCATTTTTGCGACGAATAATTAATTCTGTTTCGGCTGATTCAAGTTTTAAATATGCTTCATCGAGCAATTGATCTCTTGTACCAATCATTTGAGCTTGTGTTGCGATTGTAGCTGACATTTGGTCAATCAATGCCATCATCTCTTTAATATCTCTAACCGTATTATTATGGTCTGCAAGAATCGCACTTTCTTCTTTTGTTTTAAATCCGAACATTTTATTTACTCCCTCCTGAAAACTTTTGATAAAATTCTTTGTTTATAAAATCCATCATTTCTTTAAACCTAAACGACCAGTTATCTCCTTTACCATTTGGGTAATATACCCAACCTCCGTTTTCAACTGATATTATTTTTCTTAAATCAGGTTTTCTTAAAACTTTGGAAACTGTTGGAATACTACGGTTTGATTTTTTTATGAATACATCCATACCAACCCAACCGTCAAAGTCTTTTTCTTTAAGCTCTTGATATTCAACTTTATCTACAAGAATCTTATCTTCTGGAATTAAAACTGAAATAGTCGCTTGTACTTCAAGTGTTTGTTCCATGCGCTTTCCTTTCTAGCTGGCTAAGTCATCTTGCTCAGAAATAGGCAAATATCCATTTTCTTTCAGAAGTTCATAAATAAACTTCATTCCTTTAACCGTCCATTTCATACTAGGATGTAAATGGTCTATGTCAGTTGGGCTGAAAATTGTATCTGAGTACCCTTTGTCATCATATTTTTTATATAGTACCCAACATTTACCTTGTTTAAACTGAACTCCTTGTTTATGCAACCAATCATTAAGCCAAATCGCTGTTTTACCATACTTTTTAGCAATTATTGTCGGAGTTACTAACCCCTTTGTTTGCAATGCCCATTCAAGAAACGGCAATTTTTTATTTGCTTCAGCAAGCTCTAGGTTAAGGTGGTTATTTTCAATTTGAAGCGCAATAACTCGCTTGTCAGCAATTTGTAAGGCTCGCTTCATAACCATGTCTGGACTATTCCATGCTTTTTCAACTTGGATGAAATACGTTCGGTACTCACGACCTTTTTCAGTTTGGCTTTGCATTGCTAAATGTTTTGCTGTATCAATTGTTAAGGCGTAGTCTTGAAGCTGTCTTTTTGCGCCATTATTAACAACCGTACCTGAAAGTACACTTGTAAAATCTTCATTTTCAATAAGAAGTTTTGAGTTTTGTTCCCACCATATTGAAAATCTTTTCTTAAGACCTAAACCTTTATGCAATTCTCTTGCACTTACTACCTGTTCGTCATTTTCATTTGACGAAATTTTAATTAATTCGTTCATGTTTTATCCTTTCTAACTAGCTTTGAACCGATTGTAGTCATTTCTGTTTCCTTTCTAAGCTTCAAAATCGAAGCTGGTTTGTGAGTTCAATCCACGAATTTCAAGCGTTGTATTGAAAGATGGTTGCCACATATCAAGATATTCTGTTGCTTCATCATAACGGCTTAATGGAATATCGCTATATTTAACAACATCGAAGCGATTGTTCAAATCTTTATAAAACTCTCTGAATACCTTAGCTCCTAATTTCTTATGAGCGTTTGAATATTTACCGCCAGTAAACATATGAACTTTGCTTGCTACTTTCTTTTGCAAAACTTTAGCTTTATTTGATGGAAGTCCGAATCGGTCAGTCAAATCAAGAACTGAATTTTCGATTTGTTCAACTTTTTTATTCAAGTTCACGTTGCCTTGAGCGAGTAATGCGATTTGTTGTTCAGGAGTTTGCGGTAAAAGCTGTTGCTTATGCTCTTTTTCAACTTCAATGAAATATTGACGAGCTTGTTTCCCTTTTTCGTTACGCTGAATCATGGAAATTTCTTTTGCCATGTCAATTTTTAACGCATGGTCTTGAAGTTCTTGTTTAGCTAGGGCGTTAAAAACTTTACACCCTACAAAGTCAATATTTTCAACAAAACCATATTTGAGCATCCGTTCAAACCACGTTGAGTATCGTTCTGTTATTTCTAAAAATTCATGTAGTTCACGACCGCTTACTACTTGGTCGTTGTTTTCGTTTTGTGTGATTGTAATTAATTGATTCATTGTTTTCTCCTAATCTAATTCAATTCCTAAAATATCAGCTGCTAACCAAATTTTTTGACCAACTAAGTCAGCAAATTCTTTTCGAGTGATTTGTTCTCCGTCTTCATTTTGAATTCCATAATCCGAGAAGACTGCTTTAATTAATTCATTTGCTTCGATAAGTGAAGATTTAACTGTTACTTCTTGTTCGTCATTTTCATTTGTGAAATTTTGTAATTCTTTCATATTTTGCCTTTCTAACTAGCTTTGAACCGATTGTAGTCATTTCTGTTTCCTTTCTAAGCTTCAAAATCGAAACTCATTTGTCTGAGTTGCATTTTCGTAGCTGTGGAAGGCTCCCAGTTATTAGTGAAATCAACAACTGTATCAAAATGCTTTGCTCTTAATTGAGTTCGTGTAGATACTCCTGTAACTACCTTGACTCCTTGATTTATATCTTTAAACAACTTGCCGCGCTGTTCTCGAGTGAATTTTCCATATCCTCTAGCTACTTCCGCAACACGTTGGTTAATGCGACTACCAATATAGTTATACTCGCCAGCACTAAGCGGTGCATTTTCTTCAAGGTCTGATACTCTATCTTTGACTTCTACAAGCTCATCTTTCACACTTCCGTAACCTGTTGCGATAGCTGCAATTTGTTGGTCTAATGTGAGCGGAGCTTGTTTTTCTTCTTGAACTTTGAAATAAGTATCGACTAAAATATCATACATATCCCAAGCTTCATCAGTTCCTAAAGATTTTGCATGAAGCAATGCTCCTTTTTCTGTCCAGAGGTAAAGTTTATTGATATTTTGGGCAAAACCGAAATTTTCGTTTTCGCGTTTGAATACCCTGAGATATTCTCCTTCTAGCAAAATGAAGTGTTTACCTTCTTCAAATCTATTTCGATTATTATTAAAGTTATCTACAATAGTTCTTGTTTTAGCTCCATAGCCATCAGCAATTTGTTGAGTAGTCAAAACTCGTTGACCATTTAATTCTGTAATTTGTAATTCGTTCATTTTTGAACCCTTTCTAGCTGGCTTTATACTCATTTAAAAGTAAGTTGAATGTTTCTCTACCTACTGGAGTGATTAAAGTTTGAGCGCCTTTCCATGAGCTTGTAGCCCCTTTGCTCTCTTTGATTTCAAATAAATCATTATTATATTGAGCATAGGGCATAAGTTTATTTTTCTTGTCACGGTAAATATATTTATTTTCCAAAAGCCAATCGATTAGTTGCTTTTGACCAACTTTAAGCATTTTGGCAGTATCTCGAAAACTAGTTAATAAATTTCTCTCAACTAAATCATCAAAATACTGTGCTTTAGGCTGCATGATTTGATTTTCAACAGCAAGCGTAGAGTTTAAAGCTCTGAGTTGTGCTTTTTCTTCTCGCTCTTGTTTGAGTTGTGTAGCAAGATTAATAAGTGTATCAGGATTAAGTAAGGCTTCTTCAAGTTTTGAATCCGTCATATACGCTCCATGCTTGCGGATTGTTGGGAGGACTTCATGGGTAATCCAACGCTTGAATGGTCGAGTTTCTTTTTTCTTACTACCGATAATCGCTTCATAAAGTCCGCTTTCATTGATAATTTTAATTTGACGACCCTGACCCGACGATTTGTCGGTATAGCTTTTTATATCTTCATCATCAAGCCGACGTGTCATTGCTTGTGTATCTGAATATTCAAGAATATCAGCAACATCTTTTCCAACGAACCAAGGTTCATCATCGATAAGTACAGTTCGTACTGGTAAATTGTTAAAATTAAAGTTTTGTAATTCGTTCATTTTTAAACCCTTTCTTTTATTGGTGTCTTTTAAGACACTAACTCTTCAAAAAAAATATCAAGCATTTCATCATTTGTAAAATTCATTACTTTGCTGATAACTTTTATTTGTTGAGCTGTAAACTCAGACTCTCCTCGAAGCTTTTTATAAATCGCGGAACGAGAAACTTGTTCTCCGTTCTTAGTCATTTGGCTTTCTAGCCAATCAACATTTTTACCCATTGATTTTAAACGTCCAAGAAATTGATTTGATTTCATTGTTCACCGCCTTTCTTTTCTTTGTGTCCCTTAAGACACTTTCAGTATATCATTATAAAAATATCGTGTCAAGTATTTTGTGTCCTAAAATACACTTTTTTATTAAAATAAATATTTTTATGTTTTGTTTTCTCTTTTTGTGTCCCTTACGACACTTTAGTGTTATAATGTAAAAAAGGAGATTTTTTAACCATGGAAAACATATTAAAAGAAAAACGACTAGAAAAGAAATTAACTCTTGAACAAGTTGGTGAAATTGTGGGCGTTGGTAAATCAACCGTTAGAAAATGGGAGAACGGTATGATTGAAAATATGGGTAGAGTTGAACACTCACGGCACTAAAGTACCGTGATTCTCACGAACTAGGTACACTTAGCTTCGGATTTGTTTCCGCGTGCCAGAGGTCGCCTATATGGAGTGAGCTATCCCCGATTGTCGGTCGGTTCTTTAACGATTACAAGTATTTTAAGAAGCTAATCGTTGTGCTTCTTTGAGAATGTTTTGACTTGCATTGAGGTCTCTATCATGAGTTACACCACAGTGTGTACACGTCCACTCACGTTCTGAAAGCGTCAAATTGTGATAGACGTTCCCACAATTTCCGCAAGTCTTTGAACTTGGATAGTATGTTCCCACCTTTTGTACGGTTCTTCCATACCAATCCGCTTTATATTCTAGCTGATTTGTAAACTGTCGCCAGCCGGCTCTTGCTATAGAGCGTGCCAGCTTGTGGTTCTTAATCATATTAGACGGTCTTAATGTTTCAATAGCGATGAATTGGTTTTCTTCAATCAGCTGTTTTGAAACATGATGTTGGAAATTCTCACGAACATGGCGAACTTTGGCATGAGCTTTTTGTAACTTCGCTTTTTGTTTATAGAAGTTATTCGACTGCTTACCTTTTCCCTTTTGTTTACGTGAGAGTTTACGCTGTTCTTTTATGACTTTGGCTTCCAGCTTTCCAATTTGTTTAGGTAAATCTATTTTTTCGCCGTCTGATGTGATGACGAAATCTTTGATTCCAAGGTCAAGTCCTACCGCTCCTGTTGTTTCAGGATATGTTTCAACCTCAACTGTGAAGAGGAAAACAATATAGTATTTTTCTCCTTCACGCTTAATCGTCCATTGCGTCATTTGCTCAATCGGATAGCGAAGTTTATCCCGTTTACGGATTTTGATGTAGCCTAGTTTCTTTGAAAGTTGGTATCTTCCATTGTCGCGTATCGTTTTGAGTGGCATTCCATTTCTGAACGATTGAGTATAATCATGACGGCTTTGAAAGCTTGGACGGTTTTTACCGTAATTGGCTTTTTTGAAGTAAGCTGTTCGAGCTTTTCCGAAGTCCATGAGTGCATTAGACAAACTATGGGCTGGAACAACACTTGTTTTCAACCATTCATTCTCACGTTTGAGGTCTGTGATTTTAGGATAAACCAGCTCTTTATTTTTTTCTGAGTAGGTATTGAATACAGCGACTTGGCTGTTATACGCAAATCTTCTCGCACCAAAACAATCCGCAAATAACTTTATTTGTTTCTTTGTCGGTTTGAAAGGTATTTTCTGAGCAATTTTGCGTGTGGCCACTATCATACCTCTTTCTTTCGTTGGTCATCTATGTATTTTGCGACAGCTTGTTCATTCACAGCTCCAATACTCTCAACATAGTAGCTTGGAGACCAGAGGGAGCGTTTGGTTTTGGGTTTCCAGTAGCGTTCTGCTAGATGTGGGTGCATATTAAACAAGCGAAGTGAACTTGTGCCTTTGAGTTGCTTGGCGATTGAACTGACTGAAATCTTTGGTGGAGCTGAAACAAGCAAGTGAATATGGTCATCTAATCCCACTTCCATGTGATCAATAGAATAGCCGTTTTCATTTGCAATTTGATATAGAATATCTTTCAAATCTTGTTCCACTTGACCGTTTAATACCTTATTTCTGTACTTGGTGCACCAAATGAGGTGGTAGTTTAGATTATAGACAGATGTTCGACCATGCGTAAGGCGAGAACCGTTATTATTCATAGTTTTATTACGCCACTTTGTTTAACCTTATGCAACCTTTAAGACTAAGAGAAATCGCAGGCTAACCGTCCTGACGGAAGACAACAGACGAAGCACCTTTCATCTCGGCATTAAAATACCGAGTTTTTCGGTGTTGTTTCATAAATAAAAAAAGCCCTGACAGAAGTCAGGGTTAGTTTTATTTCCAAGCAACTTCTACTGTTTTTTGATTAATCGCTTGCATGAATCGAATATACCAAGGGGAATCTGTTCTCCAACTATACTGTTTCAAGTCTTTTCCTGTCGTCTCTTTATAGATTTGACGAATAATTTTAAGTTGATCTTGATGAGATAAAGCAACTACTTTATTTCCATCATAGTAGTAAATAGTTCCTTGCGTTTTTCCTGTTTTTGCATCAATAATTTGATATGTAAATTTCATAAGATCATCATCCTCCAATTGTGAATTAGTATTTGAGTTGTTGTTATTTTGTGATGTAGAACTTCCACCAGCCAGTTGCTTCCATTGATTAGCGTTGATATAAGCTAAGTTTAAATCAAGGCGTCCATCCCAGTTAGCCAATGAGCCTGACGAGCTATACTGATGAATCGCTGCAGAACTCCAAGCGCCATATCCTTTGCCATCTGTCCAAGGAGCAGACTGATAACCAGTAGGGCTCATAGAAGCATATTGAGCAACCCATAAAGGGTTAGTGTTTGAAATTATACTCCAGTTAAACTGACGAGTAACCTCTGATGACATGTAAATCATTGGATTGATGCCAGTTTTTTCTTTTACTCGGTTCAAAAATTGACGAGCACCAACATTTCCCCATGCGTTGATTGCCCCAGCTTCAAAGTCTAAGACCAGAACTGCTTTACCAATATAGTCTTTAACAACACTGATAAAAAAGTCTGCTTCCGCAATTGGATTGCCAGTGCTGGCGAAATGATAGAAACCTAGAAGCTTATTTGCCTGAGTGACTTGACCAGCTTGTTCTTCCCAAGTTGGATTTATATAGTTTGTTCCCTCCGTTGCTTTAATAAATACAAAGTCAGAAGGAACAATTCCAGCATTCAATTCTGCTTGATAGCTGGAAATGTCAATTCCATTCATAATAGCCTCCTATTCTTCAGTAAGTCCTTCTGTTCCATTAATAATTGGTTCTACAAGATTATCCAGTTCTTCAGCATTGGTAGAAATAGTATCTGCTGTTTTAGATACTGATTGAGCAACTTCAGATGTAGCTTGCGCAACATCTTTAATTGTTTTAGCTGGGTCAGTAGTAAAGTTCTTTTTTAACTGAACCAAAGAAGCTTCAATTTGTGCTTCAATCTGAGCTGGATTAGTCTTGATTTTAAGTTTCTTAGCTTCTTCTGTCACATAGTTAATGGCTTCAGATAACTTTTCAGGATTCTCATTGAAGTTTTTCTGTGCCCAACTTACCGCTTGATTAGCCAATTTTGCTAAAGCATCAATGTTTTTCACATTGCTATGTTTTTTAGCAGCCTGTGAAATGAAGTAAGATACTACGGAGCCGACTACTGTTAAAATACCACTAAAGATTGTCATTAAATTTTGATCCATTTTATTTTTCCTCTTTTATTTAATTAATTTTATAACTTCCATGAGAATCGTATATATGGCCGCCGAAGCTCCGCCAATTCCGAAAATCAATTTCCATAAGTTTGTTTTATCAAGCAGCTTCAACTGAAACTGACGTTCATCTGAGCTTTCATTACCTTTGATAACTGCTTGTAGTATTTGAGCATTCTGTTCAGATTGACGAGTATTTTGTTCTCTTAAAAAGCGATTTGATTCATCCACACGAGTCAGACCGTCATTCATTTGCTTTTGCATTTCAACCGACATATCATTAAGCCGGGATAATTCTTTGTCATGCTTCTTGAGTTTGTCCTCGTGTTGCTCCACAAGTTGTTCTAATTCCATAACCCCTGCTTTCTAATTCAAGTATTTAGCGGACATCGCCAGCACATCATCAATTAAGGCTTTTAATTCTTCTACAATTGTTTCTGAATCTTTTATTTTTTGAGCATCTAATAATGTAAGGGTCATTGATCCGATAGTATTTATTCCAACATTGGCTGATGATGAAACAATTACTTCTCCATTTTCATTTCTAAATTCGCGATTCATAGACTCGCCCGTTGCTTTTACTGTCATAATAAATTCCTTTCTTTTTTATGATGGATAAACATCATTAGTGATATAAAATCTTGTTCCCCTAATGTAATAACCACTATTAATAGTTGCCATAATCCTAATTGAACCATCTGGATTAAAATAGATATAACCATTATTAGCTGTATTACCAGGTACCATATAGTCTATTGAGTATGGACTAATTGGTCTAAATCCATCTGGAAGAACATTGATAATTGTTGGAGAGTTGTTAATCGTTGAAGAAGCTTGCCCTGAAAAAGTAACTGCAACAAATGACATCATTCGGTCTAAACGGATTCCTATCCCACTAACGCTAAACTGAGTTGACTTAACAATTGTGTTCGGGGCTTGAATAGGCATAGAACTTGATAAATTGGTCCCATCAAAGTTTAGTCCTGCTGCAACTCCATTTCTATCAAAAGCCAAGTTTCCATAATCAAGTGAAACTGATCTTGATTGATTAGAAGCTGGATCAGTCCAACGCATCCCAAAACCTTGTTGGATATCCAGTCCTAAACTATTTGTCACTTTACTTGATGAATTTGTTGCACTCATGTTGATGTGACTATTTTCAATTTCCGTGCTACCCGATGCTGTACCTGAGTTCCATGTACTTTTTATTTTCCCGTCGGTAAAAGTTCCGTTTGTAACACTTAGATTATCACCATTGATATTATGTGCATTTATTTCGTTTAATATCCAGTTAGTTCCCGACCAATAATATTCGGTGCCAGATAATATAACTGTTCCATCACTAGCTGTAAGGTCAGACATACCTAAATACTTCCAAGTCAAGCCTTTGAAGCGTGTAGTTGGCTCAGTATCGGAAACGATTTTACCAGGGTCACCGTTACTTCCAGCAGGACCTTGGATGCCTCGCTCTCCCTTATCGCCTTTATCACCTTTAATCAAGCTCCATGTGTACTTACTTGGGTCTGTAGAATCAGCACTCGTAAAGTCTGTATATTGTCCAATATAAGTTTTACCAGTCGCATTTGATACATCAAATCCAGCCGTACCAGTTGAGTTTGTGGCATAGGCGATGTGAAGATAGCTTGTTTTTCCGTCAGCTCCGGGTTGTCCGGGGATACCAGTTGCTCCAGGGTCACCTTTTAATCCTTGTGGACCTCTTTCCCCGTCATTCCCCCGTATCAGACTCCAAGTATAGGCGGATGGATTAGTGCTGTCAGCTTGCGCAAAGTCTGTGTACTGACCGATGTAGCTTGGATAATCAGCAGTTGTGACTTCGCTAGCTGATTGCATATATGGAGTAGCAGTTGAGCCTTCTTCTACTTTAGGGTATTTAAGATTAATTTCTGTTCCATTGTTACTTCTTATAAAGAATTGAACATCTCTATCTGGAATAACATTTGATGATGTTACTGTAAATGTATATATCTTCCATTCACTAGTTAGATTAATTTGTAAAGTCCAAGGCGTGTTGGGAGCAGTCCAATTTTGGTATGCATAAATCGTATGTTGTCCAGTACCTTTTAGCAAAACACTAAATGTATATTTTGTATTTGGTTTAATCGCGACTTTCGTCATATTAGGCATTGTTGAATTTGGTCTTAAATAGAATCTAAACCAATCATAATTATCTCTTGGTGCTTTAACGGTTAAATGATAAAAATCTCCATCCTGTGTTTTTTGAGTTGCTGGGTCTATTCTAATAGAACCTCTTATATTACTTAACTCATACTCTGCGCCGACAAAAGTTTTGGTATTATCTCCTAGATTCAAATTCGGATAAACAGTCGTGAAACCATCAGTACCGTCTGCGCTGTAAGACCATGCTGTGTGAAAATACGGTGTCTTACCGTCTGTCCCAGGTTTACCCGGTGTCCCTTGCGTTCCATCCGCTCCTTTTACGAGTGTCCATGAGTAATCACTCGGAGTGGTTGAATCATTGATGTTAAAATCAACATACATCCCGATATAGGTACGATTAGAATCAGAAGTTGAAAAGTCTTTGCTACCATCGGCACTATTTGCGTAAGCGATATGTGTATATTGTGTTTTTCCGTCAGCGCCTTTAGGTCCAGGAATACCTTGACGTCCATCAACACCTTGAATACCTTGAATACCTTGATCTCCCTTATCGCCTTTAACTCCCATCATCGCAACTGAATACCCTGTTTCACTGGTATTGTCCGTATAAGCCCAAACGGTCTTAGTCCACAGATAACTACCTGCTGCAACTGTCGGAACTGTAGAAGTCCAACCGCTAGTTGGTGCTGTTGTTCCACTTGTTGAGCCTGCATAGGTAATGGTCGTAGTTTTGATACCAGTACCATCTTTACCAGCAATTCCATCATTACCGTTGTTCCCGTCTTTCGCAATGTAAGAGACTGTATATCCCGATTCACTCGTTCCGTCTGAGTAATTCCAAACTGTTTTCGTCCAGAGATATTGCCCTTTGACTAAAGTAGGGACTTGTGAATTCCATCCAGCCGTTGGGGTAACTGTTCCGCTTGAAGATATAGCGTACGTAATTGTAGTTGAATTAATTCCAACACCGTCCTTACCTGCTCTCCCATCATTTCCAGTATCTCCCTTATCGCCTTTATCGCCATAAACTGCTTTTTGTTCAATAACATCTTGCGTTAAAGGTGCTAAATTGAAAGTTGTTCGAGTGATAGACCATAGATATTTATTAGTAGCTGTCGTTGTTGGTTGAGTAGTGAGCCAACCTGCGTCTGACCAAGCTTGCGTTGGTGTTGTAGTAGTCGTTGTCAAACGCCACTTTTGAGAAACGTTTGTAACAGAACGTCCATTTGTTCCATCATCTACATTAGTGATGGTAACCGACTGATTTGCGACTACTTTACCCGCAACCGTTGCTTTAAAGCTATAAACTGCCTTATTCGCAACTCCGCTGGCATCAACTGTGATTTCTTGAACGTTTGCGACTACTGTTCCATCTTTTGACCATTCGTAGCTGTCTGCGATTGTTTCAGTCGTTGCAGAGCCTTTGAAAATATGAGCTGATAAAGTTGTTGAACCAGTGCCGTTTTTGAACTGAACACCATTTGAAGTTGCTATGTCAGCGAAATAAGGTGTAGCATCATTGACTAACTGACTGACAATCGCTTTGATATCAGAAGAAGCCTTGCTCTTTAGTTTTTTATAATTTGAAAAAACAATTTTATTGTTAGCAGGGTTTGTATCTGATGTAATGATTTCAGAGACTCTTGCAGATAAAATTAGACCAACATTGCCATCAATATCCATGTAGTTATCATCTTGGATAATAACTGTATCTCCCTTTTGGAGTGGTCTACCATCTCCAACAAGTTGATTAACTAAAGTAGATGATGGAGTAACGGTATATGTGATTTGTTTGTAGGCATATTGCTTAAATTGACTGACAATATAGCCCCACATATCATTGGCGTTTTTATATTCAGTGGTTCGGTCTGAGTTTGTCCAAATGTCTCCTTTGTCTGTTTTCAATTGAGAAGGGAACATTTTGGCAGATAATGGAGCATAAGCTATTTCAGAACCCTTTCTTTTATAGAACTCTTCTACACCGTCTGAATTTTTATAACTGAAAGCATAATTTTTCCAACTAAAACCGTCAGCACCAGTCAGATAAGCGGCGTTAAAAAATCCATCATCACTCACATCTACTTCAACATCCTCGATGTTTTTACCAAATGTTAGTCTGACATCATCACGTTTTGTTCCCACACCTTGAATATTTTGACCGTCATTTTCTTTATAGATATTTAGAACAACAGTTCCAAGAGAACCATCATTATTTAAAGTCGTTACAAAATCAAATTCAGCGTTAAAATTATTGATTACCGAAATAAGTCTTGATAATTTAGATTCTTGCGCATCATAATTAATCACTCGTGTTAGATTTGAAACTTCGTTAATTCCAATAGTAATTTTAGTTCTAGAGATTAAACCCATTCGGTCAAAATACCATTGAATATTATGGCTTGCAGTATTCGCTAATGAATTTGCTTGCTCATTAATAAGTTCTCGGTCTAAAGAAACGCAGAAAAATGAAATTTCAGTACTTGTTTCATGAACTGATTGCTCGGATGAAGGAGTCATCAAGTAGTCTCGACCATTTTTCCTGAAGCTAAAATAACTTTGATCACTTAAGAATTGTGTATAATCCTGTAGCTGATTATTAATCACTTTAGCAACTGTAAAACTAAATGTAGTTGCTCCTTGTTCTAAATAGTCATGAAACTCATCGTTATAATAACTTGGTGCATTGGGAAGTTCATTACTTAAGATCGCTACTTTTTTTAATGAACCATTTAAAACATTAATGAGCATTATAAAATCCTTTCTTTCCATAATATTTCAACGTCTGGTGGTGTATTATTCCAAGATGATTGAATGATTTTGATCTGACTAATTCCAGGTGGAATATTGAAAGGTTCTGTTCCATTTACTACCTCTGTAATTGCTGATATTCCATCTTTGGATACATTACCACTTGCCATATCAATTTCAACGACTGATCCATTTTTATAGCGATTTGGTAAGTCATTCCATGTATTAACAAAGTCTTTGCGGCACCAAAAGTCACGAATAACCATATGTGTCATCGTTCCTCTTGGGTTAGTTGACCAGTTCCCGAAGAAGAACTTAACCTTATGAATTGCGACATCTTTAAGTTCTGGGACGACGATGCGCTGATGGCCACCTTTCCAATAAAAACCAAGAGTTGCTCCTTGTTTAGCGAAGTCTAATTGCCCTCGATTATCATTAAGCATCGTATTATTATCTTTTAATCCAGTTTGTTCTCCATTATTTGCGACATAAGGAATATGTTTCCATTGTCCTTTTTTATCACCGCCTATCCAAAAGCCAACAGTACCAGTATTACCTGTTTTATCGTCTTTTAATGTCCCATAACCAGCCACAAAATTATCATTTTCATCAGTGAATAGAATTTGCATGACTCCAGTTTGGCCAAGAACAGTTGTCCAAGTAAATAATCTGAACCAAGCATAGAAATTAACTGCACCAGAATCACCATTTGAATCTGGTGGTAAGACAAGCTCTGCCATGCCTCCACGAAAACCTGTCTGACTTCCAGGATTAATCAACTTAACACCCTTCATTGTTTTCTGTTGCCCATTGGAAGACTTATAATTATATTCTTGATACCCAATTGTTCCATTTGTTCCTGCACCAGTCCATTCTGGATGGGGTTGACCTGCGGCTGATACAAATTTAGAAAATTTAGGATCAGTTTTACTATCATAAAGAATATCGCTATGCTTGATAGTAACACCATCAACTTCTTCTCGATTACCTAATTCTAAGCTTCCGTTAACCCCAGCAATACCAAAATACCCATTGTCATGATTATTGGTAAGCTTTAAATCAATCCAAGTCGGTAATGTTCCTTGATTATTAATTGTGATATCAACCGAACCATCAGCATTAGGAGTGATAGAACCATTGACTCCACCTGAATTATCTGAGTTTAAAACATTAGTATATGTCGAATAAGCGTGCCCTTCTGGGACTATAAATGTAAGAGTTCCAGTAGCAACTAAGTTAGAGATATCTTCTGATAAGGCTTGAGTTCCATCTGCTACTGCATACCAAACTTTATTAGGCTCATCACCAAAAATTAAAGGCGCTGGTTCATTGACGTCCAGCACCTTTGCTAATTCTTTTCTTAAGGCTATCCAATCACTTGGAATTCCGCTTTTTCTAATGGTAATAGTAATTTTTTTTGCGCTTAATGTATTCTTTACAAATGATTGACCATATCTAGCTACTTGATTTGATAGTGTATTATTCCAAACTGAACCAAACCCTCTATCAATTGCTGTGAATCCACTTACTAATTCAGATAGTTCAACACCATTGTAATTAACTGAAAATGTCATTATGTTGTCCTTCCTGCATTTATTATTTTATTGCGGCTATTTAAAACACTTAATTGTTTGTTCATCGGCTCTGCCAATTCTTGTGCAAAACTGTTTTTATCTAACATAAGTTGGATAATGGGATCTGCTTGACCGTTTTTTAATAGTGTTAAAATACTTGAAACTAAAACAACTAACTGTCCACCATCTCCTAAAGAATTACTTTGATGTGATGAATTTGAATTAATTGTTTGTTTAGCTTGGTTTAATAGCTGATTAGCTCTTGATTTCTTCTGTGGGTCAAGGGGGATAACCATCTCAGGACGATTTCCTTCAGCAATTTCATAGAAACCATGAGCATTTATGATTCCGCCATTTTCATAGCCATGCCCATTCCCAAGGAATGACAGGCTTGAACCATAACGGCTTTTAGCATAATTAAGAGCAGCCAATAAGTTATCATACCCATTAAAGATATCGCCATGTCCAGGGAATTTATATGCGTTAAATGTTGCTGAGATTGTTTGCATTAATCCCTTCGCAAGGTCGCCAGTGATATTATTAATATCCCCAATGTTTCCTTGGACTGCTTTTTCATTTCCGCTTGATTCAGAAGAAATTTGACGGAGCACACGGTCAATCATGTCTTGGCTTGTGCTCAAGCCGTTAGCTGCAAGCGCCTGTTTAACTTGTCCAGCCCAACGTTGAACACCGGAACCAGATGGCGAGCCTTGTGAACCTCCTGCATCTGATTCAGCTTTTTTGAAAAATGATTGTAAGAATTTTACAAAATTATCTTGTGCTGTTTGAGCAGAACCTTTTGCCATCCTAGTTACAACTGGCGGAAAGTCATTTTCTAAATCATCTAATCCTAATCCGTTGTAAATAGCTTCTACAACACCTTTAGGCCCTTTTGAAATAACGCTAGTAACATCTTTATATGTTGATTTAACCCATCCAAGCGCATCTGATAGGAAGCCAGATACACCGTCCGCATGAGCTGGTAAATTTGCTGTTAATGAAAGAAACTCTTTCGACATTGAGTGAGGAAGAATTGAAGTTCCAGCTTTCAAATTACGAATTTCAGGGCCTTGTTGACCAACCGCAAAAATACCACGGTTTGGATGGTGAGCAAGTTCAAATCCTTCTTCACCAACTAAAGCTGTTTCGTCTTGAGCTAATCCACGAGTACCTGTCGCAAAACCTTTAAGGCTAACATGACCGATATTCCCCCAACCTTTATGTAAGAAGTTAAGAACTCCGTTAATTCCATCAATGAATGAATTGATTAAATTTCTAGAATCCTTAAATCCTTTTGTATATTGTTCGACAGTCTCTCCTTGCTCTTTAGCTGCAGCTTTAACATTTTTATCGGCTTTACTATTAGCTAATTCAACTGTTTTATCATGGGTTTTTTGTGCTTTATCAGTAACATCTTCTTGTTGCTTTTTGGCTGATGAAATTGTATCATCTCGTTGCTTTCGAGCATTTTTAACAATTTCATCATATTGGGCTTTAGACATTGATCCATTTTCTGCACGTTCTTTGTCCGCTGCTGCTACTGTCTTCTTGTATTTTTCGTTAGCTGCTTTAACAGCTTCATCTTTTTGCTTTTGAGCCTTATCCTTAACTCCTTTATATTCATCGTCAGCTTTTTCAATAGTATCAATTAATTGTTTCTGATTTAATTTACCTTTTTTATTTTTTAAATCTTCTAAAAGATCCATTTGCTTGTTTTGGGCGATTTTGGTAGCAGTGTTGATTTGACTATTCATCTGCTCTTCGGCTTTGGTTTGATTTTTTACATAATCTTTTTCAAGCTTATCCATCGCTTCATTATGTTTCTTCTTAGCAGCTTTTTGAGCTTTATTGAAATCACTATTTTCTTTAGCAATTTCTTTATTCATCTCTTTTTGATATTGAGGTGAATTTTTACCATATTTTTTTTCAATAGCTAAGAGCGCATCGGTATTGCCTGACTTAATTTTTTTAAGTGCTGCAGCATGGTTACTAGCATCCTTTTGAGATTGTGTGTCATAACTTTTTTGAGATTTGGCCACCTCCGAATAATATTTATCAGTATTCTTCTTCATCTCATCAAGATTCTTTTTCTGAGCTGCCTTCTGCTTATCGTCTGAATCTTTTTGACCTTTGTTTAATTTGTCAGCCTGAGCTTGAGTAATTACACCATTTTTAACTAGAATATCAATTTGCTTTTTAGAATCCTTTTCTTGTTTTTGGTAGAATTTATCGATATCTTTAGACATTTGTGCATAAGCATCAGCAGTTGCTTTCTTAGCTTTTTCAAGTGACTTCTCATCGACAATATCAACATTTGATGCCTTGTTAATTTTATCCAAGAAACCTTGGTAGTCCTTGGAGAACTCTTTCATATCTTTTGTTGGTGCTTTAGGGTCGAACTTAACAACTGGTAGCTTTTCGCTTTTTAATGAAGATTCTTTTAATCCATTATTAATCAAATCCCCAAGCTTTTTACCTAAGTTTTTACCACCCATTCCGCCAATCGCTGCACCAATTGCTGTACCAATACCAGGAGCGATAAGAGAACCAATAGCTGCACCTGCTGCTGCTCCACCGAGTGAGCCAGCAACTCCACCAGTTTTCTGAGCTGTACTATCTTTACTGAGTAATTCAGCTCCTGCATTTATTCCGCCAGACAAGACTGTACTTCCGCCTACAGAACCAATAATTCCTAATAGTCTTGGAATTAAGGAAGTAGCTTTTGATAAACCGCCAGAGGCAACAAGCGCTTCACCTTCAGCAACTACGCCTCTTTTAGTTACTGTTGAAGCAACTGTTCCAGCTTCAGCAGCGACACCTTTACCTACAGAAGATTTAATGCCTCCTGTTCCTAAACCTCCTGATAATGCATCAATAGCTTGAATTTCAAGTAAAGATTTTTTCAATTTTTCAAGCCATACAATAACATCTCCAATTTTCTTAGTGGCCCAAATTCCAGCAAAGATTTTACCAAAGGTTACTACTTCATCTTTATGAGTTCCAATGAATTTGACAGTATCAACAATACCTTGGAAAATCTTTGCAATCCAACTAGCTATTTCTTCAAGCCCTTGCTTACCTTCTTTAGAATTAAAAGCCTTAGCCATTGAAGTAGCTGCATCAGATAAAACTGGCAAGAACTTTTGACCAATCATAATTAAAACAGCCTCACCAGCTGCCTTGAATTGTTTTATCTCCGACTTAACCGATCCCATATTTTTCTTGGCAAGATTTGCAACATATCCTTGACCATCAGCAGAGTTTTTTACTTTATTATTTAGCTCTTCAAGTTCTTTATTATTTTGAGCGAGAATAATACCAGCTTGTTGCCCTGTTGTTCCAAATAATTGTTGAAAAACAGAGTTTTTTTCAGCAGTTCCCATATTTTTTGTATGATCATTTACTATGGACATAATAGTTGTTAAATCCTTTAGGTTACCATTAGCATCTACTAAATCACTATTTTTAATTCCAAGTTTAGAAAGCATATCTTTGGCAGCACCACCAGATTGCAATTGGTCTACTTTATCTTGAAGCTTCCCTATTGCTTCTTTTTGCTTTTCAATAGCTTTAGTTGCTGCTTTAGTATTCCCTGTACCAGAATTAACAACCGCTTGAGCTTCTTCAAGTTTCTTTTGGTGCTCTGCAATTTTTTCATTAAGTGCAGACTCTGATTTAGCAGCATCTTCTTGGCTAGCTGACTGATCACTTAATGCACCAGTAATTGAGTTAATTACTTTACGAAGTCCAGTACCAGCTTTATCAGCTTCTAAACCGTGGTTCGAAAGAATACCAATTGCTGAAGATGCCTCTGATAGTTGAAAACCTGCTGAATGAGATGAATCACCAACATACTCCATAGCTTTACCCATGCTTGCAAAATCTGTCGCTGTCATATCTGCTGCATAAGCTAATTGATTAACTACATCTTTTGTATTTTTAGTCATTTGTGCTGCATTATCAGTACGCATGCCGTAAGCATCGACAACTTGAGAGGTTACGCTCAATACATTATTAAAATCATCGCCAGAAGCAACAGAGGCTTGTAATTCTGAACGCATAGCACCCAAAGCTTCAGTAGAAGTATATCCACGTTTAATAAGTTCTTGATAACCTTCTGCAATTTCTTTTTGCGATTTACCATATTCTACAGAGTATTGAGCCCCATCTTTTTGCATTTGAGCAACATTTTTCGTTACTTCCGCAACTTTTTCTCCACCAGTTACAGCAAGATTGGTTGTTCTAATATAACTATCCTGCAAATCAGCTGCCATTTGAGAGCCTTTTATAGCTGCGGCTCCAATTGCTGCAATACCAAAAGCGCTTTGATATGCTGCATTTTTTACTTTTTGGTATCCTGCTGCCATAGCCGTTGTAGCTTTTTCAGTCGTTTGATAAACAGTGTTTAGGCCTTTACCAATGAGAGACTCGGAATTAAACGGCTGCATCTTTGTAACTGCCAAGTTAGCTTCTAAAAGTTTATTTCTGTAGTTCACTAATGACGAAGCAGCTTCATTTACCCTTGTTTTTTGCTTAACAAGAGTTTCTGAACTTGTACCCTCAGCAGCTTCTAAACGTTTAAGCTCAGTTACTTGGGCTCTATAAATCTCAGTTTGCTTTGCGTATGAAGTAGATAGACCAGAAACTTCAGCTTTGGCAGCTCCCATTTTATTACGAGTCTTCTCATATAAATCAATTTGAGACTGCATGAGTTTATCATTAGCACTGAGAGATTTATTTAAATCTTCAATTCCTGTTTGTTGATATTCATAAGCTGATTTCGCACGGTTTAATTGCCCTGTCATTGAGGCAAGAGAACGTTCTGCTGTGCTTAACTGAGCATTATATTTTTGATAAGCTTTCTCGCCAGCATCAGTATCTCTATTGATTGTCTTCATACCTTCTGAAAGGTTAGCAATATAAGCTTTTTGCTTTTCCATTGCTTCACTAAGACCTTCATAGCGATATTTTGATGCAGAAACAGCATCTCCAGCAGATTTAGCCTGTGCTTCATTAATCTGCCATTCACGAGTACTATCTTTAACTGCTGATTTTAAGCGGTTGATAGCCTCAACAGCCTTTGTCTCATTCAAGTCAATCCCTGTGGTGACTGAATCAACCATTATATCTGCCATTTTTACTCCTTTCTAATTTTTGAGTATAAAAAAACACCTAAACATTAGGTATTGACATGAATATTATTGTCCAAACATCTTCTTCAAATCATCAAATGAAGCCATCTTATTATCTTCATTAGCTTTAAACACATCGATTAAGTCATAATAATCATGGTTATCAACTTGTTCTAATGTCCAGTGCCAATTTTCGATAATATTTTTTTCAAATAGTTGTAAATCTATTAATTGGTTGTGGTGGTAGACTTTTCGTTCTTCAATGCTTGAACTTTTTTTTCGGCAGAGTCAACCTCCTCAGTAAACATAGTATCGATTTGATCATCATCATAGCCTTGAAGTGAAAGAACAAGTTTAGACTGTAAATTCATAAATTGGCCACGGTCAAACTCTTCTAATTTATCTACTTCTTTTTTATTTAAACCTAGAATTTCAGTAATAAATTTTTCAGCATTATTAATTACTGACATATCATCAAGAGCGATTGCTTTGGTTAATTCTTCTAGTGTTCCATCCTGAACTGAAGCAAGTTTTTCTTGGCTTTTTGCTAGTTCCAATTGGTAGGCATGCATTTTTTTAATGTTCTTAATTGAAGTTTTAACTTCAAATGATTCTTCTCTAATTTCTGGTAATGATAATTTCATTGTATATCTCCTCTATTTTACTTTTTGTAAAGGAATAGTCAGGTATCGAACCTAATATAATAGACCATCTATCTATCCCATATAAAAAGCGGATTACTCCGCCTTTTAATTATTAATGTCTAGTTATAGTCGTTGTATAATTTATTAAACTCCAACTCCAGCATAACCATTAAATACATCTTTCATCATCACGTCTTCAGTAAATTTTGAATCTCCACCATCAAAGAATTTGACAGCTTCTCCGCCCCAACGACTTACAGAGAATGCAGTAAATGTCAATGCGTCATCAACACGAACAACTGCATTAGTATTTGTTTGCAAGTTCATTGCTGTTTCGTTCATTTTACCAGCAGCAAAAGCAACATATTGTGGCTTCGCAGTACCGATTGTAGTTGTTTGAATCAAGACTGCTACTTTTGGAATACTTCCTTGTGTATAACCACCTTTAGTATCGTTTACACGACCAAGCAATTTGTTTTTAATATCTACTGGTAGACCATTAAATGCAAAAGCTACTGAAGGAGTACCTTTTGCAATATCTGCATCTACTTGACCATCATTACCATAAATCATTGTTGGAGCGCTTGATAAATTAGTGATGTTTGCAGTTTTTGTACCTAACATTTCATCAGTAATTGGGAAGACTCCATTGGTAGATAAACCAGTGTCTCCTTTAACGATCACTCCTTTTTCATCCAATAGAGCAAGTGTAACCATTTTTAAACCTTTTGTTGCCATTTTAAATTCCTTTCTTAAATAAAAAATGAGTTAGCTATTTGCTATCTCACTTAATGTCATGATGCGTTGCACCGTTAAATTTTTAATAATTTGCCCTGTATCAGGGTCTATATAGTGACTTTTTGATTGCGTAATAAGCCAATCATTATTTATAAATGATTTCATCAGATTAATTTCGCTTTGAACAATATTTATATCCGAATCTTCAGCGTTCGTGTAAAAGATTTGAATATAAACACCATACATGAGTGAAATAAAATCTGAGTTACCATAATCATTAGGACCATTATCTGATTCTGTAAGTAAAACTTGCGTTTCATTACTAGAATCTAATTTTTCACTAGGAATAGAATCAAGAAAGATTTCATCATGCGGAAAGTCACTAGCTGCAATTATGTCTTGAACAATTTCAACTGGTCTTTTCATAAGTTATTCTCCTTCTTTTTTCTATTAATTATTTTCCTCATTGCTTCAGCTTCAGCTTTTAATATTCCTTGCTGAACAATGAGGTTCATTCTTGTTTCTTCAATAAAATGATCTGCATGAACTGCAACTTCACCAGGCTTTTTGTACTTTCTTCCAGAACGTGTTGTGAACCGAGGAAAACGACTACCGTTATTAATAATATTAGCGATATAACCTTTTGTATGAGTACCTTTTTCCGTACTTCTTTCCCATCCTACAACACTTTGGCCATCTTTAACACCGTCAATATTCTTATTCTTCATAACAATACTATCAGCTAAATGTGGGTCTTCTCCAGTATCACGATGACGGTAGTGTCTATTTCTAACTTCATAAGCTAATGCTTGCTTAAAAACTTTAGCGCCCGCCTTTGTAACTTCGGCTTTATCTTCTACAGTCATCTTTGTGCTTAATGATTCTGCTTGATTAATGATTAATTGCATTGCTTCCTCAAAAGTAGCCATATTAAGCTCCTTTCTTCTTCGCTTGAAGAGTCAAAATATCAAATTTAATAAGCTTTGCAGATTCATCTGAAGAAATATTAATAATGTTGTAAAGAACATCATCTATTTGAACAAACATTTTCTTTGTAACTAGCTTATTATGTCTAATTGCAATGTCGAATGTATCAGCCGTAGTTGTACCAATTATCTGAAATTGAAGCGCAAGTGATCTCATTTTAGCCGCAAATCGAACATTTAAAACCGTTGCTGGGTCAATTTTTTCAATCTTACCTCCAGTTGGAGTAGTTACTGTTTTAGTAACTCCAATCTTACATTTTCTGTTAAAATCATTCGGTTTGTAAGTTTTGGCCACCTTGCTCCTCCTTCCACGAAGAATAAAGACCTCTCAACTGACCGACCATGTGATCTACAGCCGTAGTAGGAGGCATAGTTGTAGAACGATTAATCCACAAATCCATCGAATAGCTAAGAACAGCTACATCATAAATTGGAGAAACGTTTTCTACATTGAAAAATGGAGCATCAACTGTATCAGAACTCACTGCATTTTTCACATATGCTGTAGCTGTATCAAAATAAATTTGAAGTTGTGGTTTGCGATCATCATCTTCTGATAACTGATCTAGTAAGTCATCAACAGTTACACTCATTTAAATACCTCCTGATTATACGGCAGTAGACGTTGTAGTTTTGAAGTTACCTACTTGGTCTGCAATTGCAGTAAATGAAGCAGCAACTAAAGCTTCTGAGTCAGTAGCTTTAACATCGAAGCGATCGATTACACGAATTTTAGTAGTATCAGTTTCAAATGCACCAGCACCAATATTTGTTGGAAGTAATGACATGTTTTCACGGTCAAACAATGTAATAGCTTGTGACATATCTCCATAGTAAAGTGGATAAACTGTTGATCCACTATTTGGAAGCCAGCGATCTGCAACAACAATAACTTGTTTACCTTTAATTAGATATGAATTAGGTTTTGTTGGGTCTGGTTCGAGCAAATATTTACCTTCAGCAGTTTTAACCAAAGCAAGTTTATTCAACCCTGACTGGTTAGTCAAAAGACTTGAAGTGGCGATAATCGCAGGATCAACAGATGTATTAATCATAGTAATAACATCATCAAATTTAGCGATTGTTGGTTTTTTAGGAACTGTACCCATTGCTGCAATAATCGCTTGGTTACGAGTCACAACCACTTTCTTAGCAATCCAGCTTGATAACCATGCAAGAATATTTTCTGCTGTATCTTTAAGCAATGTATTCGTTGCAGTGATGATTCCCGCATAACGTTTAATCAAGTATTTGATAATTGTCAACTGAGGATTGTCAAGGTCTGGAATTTTTCCATCTTCTGCATCCATTACAGTCAACGGAGTTACATCAGTCCATTTTTCATATACACGACTACCGCTTGAAGTAGAAACACTCTCAACACGTACATATTGTTGTAGCGAGTCATATTGGCGAACCAATGTGTTAATCATAGTACGGATATCTTGCGGAATAGTAAGTCCAGCAGCACTATCACTTCCGCTAGTTTCAGTTTTAGATGAAACGGTATTGAGAAATGCCATAGGGTTACGAACCATATTCACGAAGTCTTTAACAAATTTGTCTTTGAGTTCATTTTCGCTTTTGTTCAATGGACCTTTTTCTTCTTCACGCATATTAACTACTTGCTCAGCTTGAGCTTCAACAAGTTGTTCTCTCAATGCGTCGCGGCGAACTTTTTCATTATCACGTTTATTTTTTAATTCTGACATAGCCTCTGCTGAAAAATTATCATCATTAAGAGCCATGTTGATTTGGTCATTAAAGTCTGTGACTTTATCTCCTGAAGCAATCCATGCTTCGTTCAATTGATTTACTGTTAATTTAACTCCCATTTGAGTCTCCTTTATTTTTCTAATAAAATAGCCAACTTACGAGAACGTAAATCAGCTTGTTTGTTTTCTATAATTGGTTCTTCTTTCGGAGGGTTATTCCGATTTTTGAAATTCATGAAATTCATAAATTCATTAAGTTTATCAGCAGTTGGAATATTTCCGATTGAGTTAGAAAATACTGGTTTATTAGCATCCACAAACATAATGTTGTCTGCAAATCCTTTATCCACTGCATCTTGAGCTGTCATCCATGTTTCGTTAGACATCAACTGCAATAAGTCAGATTGTTTCATACCAGTTTTTAATTCATAAGCTGCAGCAATAGATTGGTCAACGCCATTTAAAACTTTAGCTTCTTGCTCAAAGTCATCAGCATTTCCTTGGCTACCACTCATAGCCTTATGAATCATCAATTGGGCTGTTGGAGAGATATTTACCGTATCGCCAGCCATTGCAATTACCGATGCTGCAGATGCTGCCAACCCTTGAATATTTACAGTTACAGGTTTACCATTCATCTTAATAGCAGTATAAATCTCAGAAGCTGCAAATACATCTCCGCCATTAGAAGCGATATTTAAAACAATTTCTTCATCATCAGCATTTACTAAGGCATCATTAACTTTAGATGGACTTGTATAATCGATTCCAAACCAGTCATACATCATTCCGTAACTATTATCAACTACATCTCCTTTAATGTCGATTACTGTCATCATTTACCTCCTTTCTAAGAATAATCACCATGACCACCTCCTTTCCTATGGTACTGGCTCATTACTTTGGCCAGTTGTCTTTTTATTTGTATTTTCAGGAGCCGGTAGGTCTTTAGGAATATATCCTGCTTCTTGCAAGACAAATGTAGCTTGATTTTCAGCCAATGCACCCCATCTTGTAGCAGTACTAATAGTAGATAAGTAATTATCACCAAGAGGGTCAATAGCTGGTCTCATGTTAACGCTTATGTGGTCGCTTAACTTATACTCTAATTCACTTATAGCAGGTCTTAAATAGCGATTTAATGCACTTGCGTACATTCCACTTATTTGTTGGATTGAAGATTGTTGGTCACCTTGTCCACCAATATAGCTGTCAGGAAGCCCATATACTTTAGCATATTGCTTAGAAGTCCAATCTGTTTGTGATAATAATTGAGCTACATTTGATTTAATTTCTAGTGCAGTAAATTCTTCAAGGTCATCTAATACTACAGGGCCACCACTTCTTGAACGTTTCATAAACGAACGAGAACGAGATGCTTTATCTTTATCACTAAGAAGCCCACCACCTTTAACAGTAAGTACACCAGGAACATTTAATGAACTATTCAATGAACTAATTGTTAATCTATCAGAGGCTCTTTGGATTTTTGATTCACGCCTCAAAGAGTAAAGTGGACTAATTCCAGTTTTACCACCATCGATTGATAGTAGTTTCATATGAATCAAATCGCTCTGTGGAGCTTGTAAAATAGGTTCTATCTTAGGATCATCAAAAGTGATGTTGTAATACATTCCATTTTCATACTCAAAATAATAAGTATTCACTTGAGATGGTCTTAAATATTCCCATTTCATATCAGCGCCGTTAGCATTTCTCCAACGATAAGCGAATGCTTCGCCTCCTAAAAGCAACTGTGCAAACATTGATTGCCAAAACCCATGTTTATTAGCATTAGTACTTGGATTATCAATGATTCCTTGATTCTTTTTCTTTTCAGCATTGATCTTAACTATTGCTAAATCACTAGATAGTTGCAAAATAATAGAAAATAGGTCTGAATTTCTTAATGCTGCACGAGCTGAAACCCATTCATTATTATCTCCAAGCAAACTTTCCATTATTTGAGCATCATTTCCATCTGGAAAATAGCTTTGAACACTACCAGCTTCTGGCGGATCATTTGTTTGGTTGATAAAGTTTAATATTGGCAAAATCAATCACCTCCCTTCGTAATTTTGGAACTAATAAACCAAGAACCAACTCCAAAAATAATAAATGTTACTGTTAATGTAATTCCACCAGCAAATAAGTTCATTAGAAAAACTGTGATATTTAACGTAATAGCTGCTAAAGAGAAGCATAGAACATCAAAAACATCCCATATTTTTTTAAAAAACGCTTTAAAAATCTTCATCGAATCCCCAATCATCATCTATTTCATCCTCAAGGTCTAATAAGCCAGATTCTTGGCTAGTAACCCATTCTTTTACTTGTTCTGGTGTCATATGCTCAACTTGCCAACTTCTATCATTAGCCATACCATAATCTTCAAAATGATTCATACCTTGATATAGAGCATCTATAATTGCATCAACAACGTCAATTTTAAGTGTAGCTTTTCGCTTATCTACTTGAATACCAACTGAATCTTCACGCAATACAGCATTTAATAATGCTTTTTCCATTATTTTGTCATCCAGACGGCTAATTGTTCCTTCAACAAATATCTTTTGTAAGAATTTAGTGGGCTTTGCCAGTTCTCCTGTCCGTTGCCTAATAGGTTGCAAATTAAATCCAGTATTATTAAGCAGCATTTGAATAACTTTAGTCACTCCCATTGCATCATATCCAAAAAATAAAACGTCAAGTGAATTTTCTTCTATATAATTTACAATCCACTCATAGAATTCATCATCATTGATTAATCCTTGTTGATGACTTGTGATTGTACAGAATCCTTTGGTTTCAAGTTCTCTATAGTTAATACCATCTTGCTTTTCTTTGGCTTCAATTGACCCTGCAGCTTGAAAAGGAATAAACGAATGTTGTTCAACATGCCATTTTGCCTGCCCTTCTTCGCTTACATACGGGTAAACAAAAGCAACTGCTGTATTATCTGATGACATAGAATAGTCAACACCAACATAACAGCGTTGACCATAGATATTAAATTCAGGAACAATCGCTTTTTCAACATCTGCTAGGTTTAAATAACTGTCTATATCTGATGAAAGCCACATGTTAAGATTCTTACATTGGAAGTCATGAACAGCACCAGTAAGTACATCGTTATCACGCTTATCAAGTAGTCCTTGCATGAGATTATCATGTTCTGAAGCTAAATCTAATAAAGGATTTGATTTTACCCAAGTTTCTGGCTTATAAGTTTCATCTAAACTGTCATTACTCCAAATTAAACATAGATAAGTATCAGCATCTCTTAAAAAGTCTTGTTCCATTGCTTGTTGCAGCATCTTCTCATCTTCATGAAAGGGAACTGTAGGGTCAGGATATGCTGTTGAAATTTGAACAAATTGACGGTTAGGAACTTTAACTTGCCCTGATACAATCTTAGAAATCTTCTCACGGCTTTTTACTTCGCCTATTTCATCAAAGATAGCGGTTGTAAAGTGATATGAATCATACTGTCCAGCTTCATGAGAAATTGGGCGAATCACATTATTATGGTTTCTCATAATAATTTTGTCAGCTTGTAAGCTTAGGTCGGTTTTATCAGCTATATTTTTCCATGGATTAATTGTTCTAAGGACATTAATCATCGATTTCAAATAGCCATATAATTTACCTGTTTGTTTTGCATTAATGGATGAAACTAAAAAGTCCTGGTTACTTAAACCACGACTTTCTACAAAAAATGAATAGGCCATTAATATGGCTAACATATAAGTTTTCCCTTGACCGCGTCCTACAGATATAATTGCACGACTGAAACGTTTACCACCTTCTTTATTTCTCCAACCTATTAATAAAGATAGCATAAACTTCTGCCACTCCATTAATTTAGTCGGTTCCATAGTATCTACGTTTGGAGCCATTTTAGAGAATTTCATTAACCTTTTTACATGTTTTACTTCGTAATTAAAAGGAAAATCTTCATTTCCTGTCCTTTTTAAGTCCTGTAAATGCCTAAAACATGCTAATTGCATTAAATATCCTGTTGTGTACTTTTCATCTAAGACATCAAAAGCATATTTTGTAGCAGGGTCTTGATATTCTTCTCTAATATCTTCATAATTTAGCGAATGATATGTACCGATAATATCATGGGTTTGAGTTAAATCAATCTTCATCGAAGAAATCCCCCATTCCATCATCTTCATTTTCGTTTGTTTGCATATTAAGTTCCATCAATTCAGAACGAGATTTTGGAGATAACCCTAATTCAGAACCAATCTTTGTAAGATTTTTTATTGCATCCGAGTAAATTTGAGTCATTGGATTACGTTTGAAACCTTGAAATTGTCTGTCAATAATTTCACCAGTCATATCTTGAACTGGTTTATAAATTTCTTGAACCTCACCATGTTTTTTGAGATGTTCATATGAATTTCTATAAATTTCATACTGAGTACAGTACATTTCAACTAAAAACGAATCAATCTTATCAACTGGCTTTTGTTCCTCAAGAAAGGGAACAGTTTTACGCCAACAAGCACTTGCGAGAGGAGAAAGGTGCTTAGGTGCACGATAGGATAACTTCCCGTCATTACTGTCTTTGAACTTCTTAGCTGTCATTTTTTCTCCTTTCTTTTAGTGTTTTGACCCCCCCTATATAAAAATTTTCAAAATTGAACTTTAAAACGTTTCTAA
>ERZ780223.601-NODE-601-length-39616-cov-15.251283_pt1 | contig 39616 bp, 36 predicted proteins | sample MGYA00511016_ERZ780223 | MGnify/ENA primary metagenome ERZ780223 (study PRJEB29588, sample SAMEA2159032) | human gut metagenome | biome: human gut; feature: human-associated habitat; material: faeces | place: Denmark | collected 2008/2010 ... | reverse complement strand
GTCTGTGGCTCGTAGGAAATATAGACGATCTTCTTCGGGCGGATCACAAGCAGAGACTGCAAAAATGCTTCACTGCTTCCACTTCTCGGCGGATCCATGAAGACCACATCTACAGTCTCTTCCCGGTCAGCCATACCTTCCAGAAAGACACCGGCATCTCCTTCTACAAAGCGAATATTATTCATATTGTTAAGATGCGCATTCACTTTTGCATCCCGTACTGCTTCGCCATTGAGTTCCACACCGATCACTTCTTTTACAGTCTTTGCCGCTACCATACCAATGGTTCCGATTCCACAGTAAGCATCCACCACCACATTTCTCTTATTCAGGCGCGCCAGCATCATGGCTGTCTTATAGAGCTTTTCTGTCTGCGCTGGATTAATCTGATAAAAGGATGTTGGCGAGATCCGGAACCGGCATCCGCACAGTTCATCCTCTATATATCCTTTTCCATACAGGGTAATATTTCTTGCCCCCAGCACCATACTGGTCTTGCGTTCATTTACATTTAAGACTACTGTACTGATCTCCGGGTGGACTGCCCGTAGTGCTTTGACAAAATTATTTTTAGACGGGAAGATCGGAGAACGGGTCACCAGCACCACCATGATCTGACCGGTCTTCGCACCGGTACGGATCAGTACATGACGAAGCAGACCATAATCCGTATCCTCATCATAGACCTTGATCTTGAAGGATTTCAGAAGGCCCCGGATCGTTCCGATGATGGCATCTGCCTTCTGATCCTCAATCTGACAGGTTTCCACCGGAACCACCTTATGGGTTCCCTCCTGATAAATACCGGAGACGATCTCACCATTTCGTCTTCTGGAAAATACTGCATGAACTTTATTACGGTAACAATAGGGATCTTCTGCACCAATGATTGGCAGGATCTCACCCATACCCTTCATGAGTTTTTTCACCGTCTGTTCTTTTTTCTTTAACTGCTCTTCGTATGCGATTCCCTGATAATCACAGCCACCGCATTTTTTAGCAAGAGGGCAGACTTGCGCCTGCCCTGCTTTTTCCTGTCTTGCCATGTTTATTTCACGATCACTTTCTTAAAGTTCTTCTTTCCACGTTTTACAAGAAGACCTGTCTGTAACTGCTCCTTAGTATAAGCTGCAGCAATATCGGTTACTTTCTCTCCGTCAACAGTCACGCCGCCCTGCTGTACATTTCTTCTTGCCTCAGAACGTGATGCTGCCAGACCAGCTTTATGCACGATGGTCAGGATATCTACCTGTCCGTCTTTGAAATCCTCTTCGGAAAGCTCTGCAACCGGTGCGTCAGATCCGTCGCCTGCACCTGCTCCGAACAGTGCACGTGCACTTTCCTGCGCTTTCTTTGCTTCTTCCTCACTGTGAACCAGCTTGGTCAGCTCATATGCCAGGATCTCTTTTGCTTCGTTCAGCTGACTTCCTTCCCACTTATCCATCTCATCGATCTGCTCCAGCGGAAGGAAGGTCAGCATCCGGATGCACTTCATCACATCAGCATCGCCGACATTGCGCCAGTACTGGTAGAACTCAAAGGGACTGGTCTTGTTGGGGTCGAGCCAGACCGCATTGCCTGCAGTCTTGCCCATCTTCTTGCCCTGAGAATCAGTCAGCAGAGTGATGGTCATCGCATAGGCATCCTTGCCCAGCTTGCGGCGGATCAGCTCAGTGCCGCCCAGCATGTTGCTCCACTGGTCATCGCCGCCGAACTGCATGTTGCAGCCGTAGTGCTGGAACATGTAGTAGAAGTCGTAGCTCTGCATGATCATGTAGTTGAACTCGAGGAAGGACAGGCCCTTCTCCATGCGCTGCTCATAGCACTTGGCGCGGAGCATATTGTTGACGGAGAAGCAGGCACCCACATCACGCAGCAGCTCAACATAATTCAGGTTCAGCAGCCAGTCGGCATTGTTCAGCATCAGAGCCTTGCCCTCAGAGAAATCGATGAACTTCTCCATCTGCTTCTTGAAGCAGGCTGCATTGTGAGCAATATCCTCTTTGGTCAGCATCTTGCGCATGTCGGTACGGCCAGAGGGGTCGCCGATCATGGTGGTACCGCCGCCGATCAGGGCGATGGGCTTATTGCCAGCCATCTGCAGGCGCTTCATCAGGGTCAGGGCCATAAAATGGCCTGCAGTCAGGCTGTCCGCGGTGCAGTCAAAGCCAATATAGAAGGTGGCCTTGCCGTTGTTGATGAGGTCAATGATCTCATTGTCGGTGATCTGGGCCACCAGACCGCGTGCCTGCAGTTCTTCGTAAAGAGTCATGGGATGATCCTCCTGTTTTGTCGGGCAGAGGACAAAAGAAAACGCCCCCTGCCAAAAATGAATTTGGCAGAGGGCGAGAAAATCGCGGTACCACCTCTGTTTGCCGCCCCCTCACAGGAACGGCCTCACGAGTGCGCCCCACAGAGATGGGATACACTCCTGCGTTTGTAACGCTCGCACGCGGCACAGCCTACTAGCCAAAGCATTCAGCCTGCAACTCCGGGAGGTATTTCTCCTGCTGTTCTGCACACCCCTTGCACCAACCGGGGTCTCTCTGGGCAGACACTGACAAGGTACTTGTTCCCTTCAACGTCTTTCAACAGAAATCAGTTTAGCACAAATCAGCAGGGTTGTCAATCACCGGTTTCATGCTCGGCCAGCCCCAGCATCTCTCGAGCATTGGCACGGGAAAGCTCCGTGACATGGTCACCGGAAATGATATGCGCCAGCGCGTCCACTCTGCCTTCGGTATCCAGCGGGTGGATCTCGGTATAGGTGCGTTCATTCGTGATATTTTTCTGGATAAGCAGATGGCAGTCGGCCAGTGCAGCGATCTGCGCTGTGTGGGTGATGCAGAGGATCTGGTGATCCTTTGCACTCTGTTTGAGCACCTCACCGATGCGGCTGGCCGCCTTGCCGGACACGCCGCTGTCGATCTCATCGTAGATGACCGTAGGCACTGCGTCCTTATCGGCCATGGCATTTTTGATTGCCAGCGTGATACGGCTCAGCTCACCGCCGGAAGCAATTTTTGCCAGCGGCTTGGGATCCTCACCGGGGTTTGTGGAAATATAAAACTCCACGCTGTCCTGGCCATGGCTGGCCAGCGGGCCGCGGGTATGGCGCAGGGTCATGCGGACACCGGGCATGTTCAAAAAATCCAGTGTGCCGGAGATGCGCCTGTTCAGCTCCTCAAAGGCCTTCAGGCGGGTCTGGGTCAGTACCTCGGCCTTATCCCGGGCCAGTACATAGAGCCGATGCTTTTCAGCCTGCAGGTGCTCTGTCCGCTCCTGTGAGAATTGGATGCGGTCCAGCTCTTCCCTTGCCTGCTGTCCAAATGCGATGATATCTTCCACAGTATCACCGTATTTCCGCTTGAGCTTGTAGATCAGATCCATCCGCTGTTCGATCTCATCCAGCTCTGCATCATTCGTCTCGTAGCCCTCCAGCCGCCCGATCAGGTCAGCAGAAAGGTCTTTTGCGGTGTAATAAAGATCCAGCAGCTGTCCTGCAGCAGCAGAAAGGCCGCTGTCCAGTTGGGCGGCACCATCGATCGCATTGGAAGCTTCCCCCAGCAGATCAACGGCACCCGGGGCATCATCTCCGCCCGAAAGCAGCGCATAGCTCTGGGAGATGCGCTCCCGGATGGTGGAGGCATTTGCCAGCACCTTACGGCGGGCCGCCAGCGTCTCCTCTTCGCCTGCGGTCAGGCCGGCATCCTCGATCTCCTGTACCTGATAACTCAACAGATCGATCTTTCGCTGTTTTTCACCCTCATCGGTGATGATGGCATCCAGCTCCTTTTTGACCTTGATAAGCTCCCGGTAAACAGCATAATACTCCTGATACACCGCCCCGTTCTGGGCGTAGGCATCCAGAATACCCTCATGGCGGGCCGGGTTCAACAGGCCTACGGAATCGTGCTGGCCGTTGATGTTAATGAGCCCACCGCACAGTTCCCGCAGAATGGCTGCTGTGGCAGGCATTCCATTGATGCGGCAAGTGCTCTTGCCCTCGGCAGTGATCTCACGGCTCAGGGTCAGCGCTTCTGAGCGCTCATACCCCGCCTTTTCCAGGCTGTCCAGCACTGCAGGCGGAACATCATCAAATGCCGCCCGGATGACTGCTTTTGCAGCCCCCGTGCGCACCAGATCCTTGGAGGTGCGGTTGCCCAGAATGGCATTGATGGAGTCGATCAGGATAGATTTGCCCGCACCGGTCTCGCCGGTAAGGACATTCAGGCCCTTCTCAAAATGCACGTTGGCCTTCTGGATGACTGCAACATTTTCAATTTGCAGACTGCTCAACATGTTCGTTCTCTCCTGCCTTTATTTCTGCCCGATGTAATGCCCAAGCTCGGTGCAAATGGTCTTTGCGTCCCGCTCTGAGCGGGCCACGATCAGAAAGGTATCATCACCGGAAAGGGTGCCAACCACATTTTTCCACTTGAGTGCGTCAAACACCTCGCAGGCCGCATTGGCCATGCCGGAATAGCATTTGACAAGCACCACATGGCCCGCAAAGTCTACTCCCAAAACCGATTCATGGAAGATGGTCTCAAATCGGGCCTGCATCTTGGGGTTCAGTGCCTCGCTGTGGCTGGAAACATAGCGGTAGCCGGTGGTGGTGGCAGCTTTGACAAGGTTCATCTCCCGGATATCGCGGGAAATGGTCGCCTGTGTGGCATCAAAACCTTCCTTGCTCAGGTACTCCAACAGAGTCTCCTGTCGGCTGATGGGATTCTCCTGGATCAGACGCAGGATGGCCTGCTGCCGCTGCTGCTTGCTCTTGTTATCCCCTCGGCTGGTGCTTCCCATGTGATCTTCTCCCTTCGTTGTGTTTGTGTCATCGTCTGCCGCGCAGTTTCTGGTCAATGGCCTGGAACTGGTCGGCCTTGCTGAAGGTGATGAGCTGCACGACCTGGTCAGACAGCCGCACCTCCGCGGTGGCTCCGGCTTTTACGGAATAGCCCGCATCCCCATCACAGCTGATAAAAACTTCTTCATCTGCCACCTGGCCCACACAGAGGTTGATCTTGCGCTCCTGCGCAAAAACCATGGCCGGGCTGGCAAGGCTGTGGGGGCAGATGGGCGTGACAACGATGCCCTTGGTCTGAGAATCAAGGATCGGCCCGCCTGCCGCCAGAGAATAAGCGGTGGAGCCGGTGGGCGTTGCCACAATGACACCATCGCCCCGGTAATGCTCCACCAGGATATCATCACAATAGATGCTGAAATCCACTGCCTGCTGCAGGCGGCCCTTGGTCATAACCACATCATTCAGGGCATGGCCCTCCCAGCTGTCATCCCCCAGCACACGGACATAGAGCAGCATCCGGTTATCCAGAAAATATTCACCCCGGGCTACGGCGGAGAGCTTGGCTTCCATTTCATCGACCTCACAGGTAGCCAGAAAGCCACACCGGCCCAGATTGATGCCGAGGATGGGCTTTCGGTATTCCAGTGAGAGGTTCGCCTCGTGCAGGATGGTGCCATCTCCTCCGATGGTCAGGATGACATCCGTCCGCTCCAGGCATTCCTTCTGGGACAGATACACCACGCCCATGGTCATGCACTCGGCCTGCAGGCCGTCATGCATCAGCACCTGTGCCCCATGGGTCAGCAGGATCTGCGCCGCACGCTGGGAAATGCCGTAGGCCATAGCCTTGCCGGGGTTTGGGGAAATGTAGACGGTCATCGTCCGCGCCCTCCCTGATTTTGTGGATTATGGTTCAGCGGTCCAGCGTAGAATGGCTGGATGCCACCACCTGTTCAGCAACCGAATCATCCAGTGCACCGGGTTCATCGCTCTTCTGAACAAACATCAGATATTCGATGTTTCCCTCAGGCCCCTTGACGGGGCTGAAATCCAGTCCGCAGACCTTGAAGCCGTTGGCAGCAGCATAGCCCATGGCATTGTGCAGCACCTCACGGTGGGTGGCAGGGTCACGGACAACACCGTTTTTGCCCACCTTTTCGCGGCCAGCCTCAAACTGAGGCTTGACCAGGCAGACACCCATAGCGTCCGGAGTGGTGATGGCCTGCGCCACCGGGAAAATATGATGCAGCGAGATAAAAGAGACATCTACACTGAAAAACTCGATTGGCTCTGCCAGCTGGTCAAGGGTCACGTTGCGGATATTTGTGCGCTCCATATTGACCACCCGCTCATCGGTGCGCAAACTCCATGCCAGCTGACCGTAGCCCACATCCACTGCGTAGACCTTGACTGCACCATTTTGCAGCATACAGTCGGTAAAGCCGCCGGTGGATGCGCCAATGTCCATGCAGACTTTCCCCTTTGGGGTCAGCGGAAAACACTTCATCGCCTTTTCCAGCTTCAGGCCGCCGCGGCTGACATAACCGATATCATGGCCGCGCACCTCCACCTTGGCATCCTCTTTGATCATCTCACCGGCTTTGTCTACCTTCTGTTCATTGACAAAGACCACGCCGGACATGATCATCGCCTTGGCGCGCTCACGGCTCTGGATCAGGCCATGCTGAACCAGATATTGATCCAAACGAATCTTCAAGATTCTGCTCCTTTCCATGTACGGATGGCCTGTGCCAGATGTTCTGCATCCAGGCCGGTGCTCTGCTTGATCTGCGGAACCGTCGCATGGGGCAGACGCACATCCTCCACACCACGATGAATATAAATACCCTGCCAGCCTGCTTTCTGCAGAGCCATTTCCAGATGCTCACCGATGCCGCCGCAGGCTACGCATTCCTCCGCAAACAAAACAACATCATATCTTGAAATTTCAGAAATAAGCTCATGTGTAAAGGGATATATCTTTACAAGCTTATAAACATCACAGGGAACGTTTTCTTTGCCCAGAAGCTTCGCCGCAGTCAACACATCCTCGACTTCATCGGCGTAACTGACCATTACAGCCTTGGCATCAGGGGCGGTATAGAGCCGGTCATATTCCCTGCCGGAACAGTCAAACTGCGCCAGTGCTGCGCTCTCACCACCGCGGGGATACCGGATTGCCCGGGGGCCCTGCATCTCATCACTGAGCAGGATGGGCAGCCAGTGCCGCAGCTCGGCATAGTTGGAGGGCGAATAGACAGGAATTCCCACCTGACTGAGGAAGGCCGGGTCAAAGATTCCCTGATGGGTCTCGCCGTCTGCCGGAACAAAACCGGCCCGGTCGATGGCAAGGACAACATTCTCCTTCAGCAGGTTCACATCATGGATGATCTGGTCATAGGAACGCTGCAGGAAGGTGGAGTAGATGCAGACTACCGGCAGCATTCCCTGGCTGGCAAGGCCCGCTGCAAAGGTCACAGCATGCTGCTCTGCCATGCCCACATCAAAGAAACGCTTGGGGTGGGTGTGTGCAAAGAACTGCAGACCCGTACCATACTTCATTGCGGCCGTGATGGCACAGATCTTCTGGTTTTCCGCCCCCTCCTTGTTCAGGACATTGCCGAACACCGTCGAGAAAGACTCCTTGGGAGCCACCTCAGGGTCCGGGATGCTGTTGACCAGATCAAAGGTCGAAACACCGTGGAAGTTACCGGGGTTGCTCTCAGCCGGGGCATAGCCCTTGCCTTTCTTGGTCACGACATGCAGGAAATGGGGGCCGGGCTGCCTGTGGATATCGCGCAAGATTCCTTCAAGCTCCGGCTCATTGTTACCATCAAAAGGACCATAATAGTGGAAGCCCATATCCTCGAACATGGTTGAGTGATACATTGCCCTGCGCACCATGGCCTTGCTGTTCTGGATCGCAGACTTCAGCGGCGGTCCGATGACAGGCACGCCATCCAGAAAGGAACGCACATTTTCCTTGGCATCGTAATAGCGGCTGGTGGTGCGCAGATGGCTCAGGTAGCGGGACAACGCGCCCACATTCTTGGAAATGGACATCTTGTTGTCGTTCAGGATGACCAGCAGATTGTCCAGCCCGCCGATATTGTTCATCCCCTCGTAGACCATACCGCCGGTAAAGGCACCGTCACCAATGAGGGCAACCACCTGTCCCGGCTCGCCCCGCAGCTTTTTGGCCCAGGCAATGCCCACAGCCAGCGAGAGCGCGGTGTTGCCGTGACCGGCAATAAAAGCATCATGCTCACTTTCGTTGGGGTTCGGGAAACCGGAAATGCCATCCAGCTGCCGCAGCTTGGCAAAGCCCTCGCGGCGGCCGGTCAGCAGCTTGTGGGTATAGCACTGATGGCCCACATCAAACACGATCTCATCCGTGGGGGTGGTCAGCACCCGGTGCAAAGCCACCGTCAACTCCACAGCACCCAGATTGGATGCCAGATGGCCGCCGGTCTTTGATACGTTATCCAGAAGAAATTCACGGATTTCTGCGCAAAGCTGCACAGTCTGCTGACTGGACAGCTTTTTCAGATCGCTGGGCTGAGAGATTTTCTCCAGCAAAGGCGAATTCATAAATTCACGTCCTTCTCACGTTTTGAAATGGGGCGCTCAGAGGCCCATAGGATAGAGGAAGCCGACCAGTATACCCAGTGCAAAACCGGCCATGACCTGCAGCGGAGTGTGACCGACCATCTCTTTCAGGTGCATATTCTGCAGGAAGGGATTGTTTTTCTCGGTCACTTCGATCCACTGCTCCAGCATCTTGTTCAGCACCTTGGCCTGTTCGCCGGTCTCGCGGCGCACACCCATAGCATCGTGCATGGTGATGATGGCAACAACTGCGGCCACCGCAAAGATAGCCGAATGGATGCCCTCGCTGCGTGCCGTAGCAATGACCATGGCCGTTACCGTGGCGCTGTGGGCACTGGGCATACCGCCATCGCCCCACATCCGCTCCAGCTGGAACCTGCCCAGCAGGACAAAGTTGATGATGGTCTTGAGCACCTGCGCCACAAACCAGGACAACAGGGATACTGTAAGGATCTCATTGAACGTCAGGACGCTATGGATAAATTGCATGGTAGTTCCACCTTCTTATTTTTTCGGATCAGCTGCGGCGCACCAGCAGCTCTTTTGCCAGCTGCTCCAGGAAAGCGGCCTTTTCGCCAAATTCCGCGTGCAGGGAGGCGCAGGTCTCGTTGTTCAGTTTTTTTGCCAGCTCCATGGCACCCTCGGCCCCATACAAGGTCACAAAGGTGGTCTTGCCGTTCTCACTGTCGCTGCCAATGGGTTTGCCCAGCTGTTCGGCGGTGCTGGTCACATCCAGCACATCGTCCACGATCTGGAACACCAGACCAATGCCGAAGGCATAGTCCTCCAGCTCCTTGCACTGGGTCTCATTGGCCTGAGCAGCGGCAGCACCCATCTGAACAGCAGCATTGATGAGCGCACCGGTCTTGTTCCGGTGGATCAGCCGCAGCTGCTCCTCGGTGGCAGCCAGTGCCTCATATTTCAGGTCAAGCTCCTGCCCGTAAACCATGCCATGGCTGCCCGCACCAGCGCCCAAGGCCCTTGCGGCCTGCACACTGACAATGGGCGAAGCCGGTGCATTTGCGACCACGTTGAACGCCTCGGTCAACAGTACATCGCCGGCCAGCATAGCAGTGGATTCACCAAAGGCCTTGTGGCAGCTGGGCTTGCCCCGGCGCAGGTCATCGTTGTCCATGCAGGGCAGGTCATCATGGATCAGAGAATAGCAGTGCAGCATCTCGACCGCCGCCGCAAACTGCTCGGCTGCTTCAGCGCTGCCGTTGAGCATATCGCACACGGCCAGAACCAGCACTGCGCGGATGCGTTTGCCGCCGCCCAGCAGGCTGTAGCGGGCAGCCCGGCAGACCTCAGATTCCTCGGGCAAAAAAGTCTCGCAGGCCTTTTCCAGTGCCTGATTTGCCCGGGCAAGATACTCTTGATACTGCTTCGCGTAATCCATGGAACTTCCTCCTTAATGTGCGGCATCCGGCCGGGGGGCCCGCTGCGCGTCGATCTCATCCAGCTGCAGCGTGGCCTTTTCCAGCGTACCGTTACAATAATCCATCAGGGATGCGGCTTCGGCATAGAGTTTGACCGATTCCGCCAGCGTTGTTTCCGGCTGCTGCATCTGTTCAAGGATGGCTTCCAGCCGGGTCATTCCATCCTCAAAACTTTTGGGTGCTCTCATCCAGTTCCTCCACTGTGTTGACCGTGCAGGTCACGCGGTGTTCCGTGCCCCGGAGTTTACAGGTCTGCCCGGGCCGGAGTGCATCCGGCGTGCAGATCCTTCCCCTATTGTCCTGCACCATGGCATAGCCGCGGGCCAGCACACCGTAGGGGTTCAGGGATGCGGCAAGTGCTGCCGTATGCTTCAGACGCAGCTCTCCGGCCTGCAGCTTACCTCTGGCGGCAGTTTGCAGCCGCCCGGCCAGAGTCTTCAGGCGGGCAGCACGCTCCTCCAGCGCTGCCTGTACACCAGCACGGGAAAGCAGCTGTTCGGTCTGTTCCAGTCTATTATAACATAAACTCAGCTTAAATTGGATACAATTGTGAATATTTTCTTCCAAAGTGCATAATTTCCGTCCTTGTTCGGCACGGTCGGGCACAGCAAGCTCTGCCGCCGCTGAGGGTGTGGGCGCGCGCTGATCTGCCACAAAATCCAGGATCGTAAAATCGATCTCGTGACCAATGGCGCTGATGAGGGGCGTTTTGCAGCGGTAGGCCGCCCGGGCAATGACCTCGGCGTTGAATACCCACAGATCCTCCCGGCTTCCGCCGCCGCGCGCTACAATGATCTCGTCCACCTGCCCGCTTTTGTCCAGCCGGGTAATGGCATCGGCGATCTCCTCTGCCGCTTCAAAGCCCTGCACATTCACAGAAGCCAGCAGCAGACGCACTGCGGGCCAGCGCCGACCGATGACATTGCGGATATCCTGCAGTGCAGCACCGGTCTTGCTGGTGACAAGGCCGATACACTGCGGGAACCGGGGCAGCGGCTTTTTATGCTCCGGTGCAAACAGTCCTTCCTTGTCCAGTTTTGCCTTCAGCTGTTCAAAGGCCAGCTGTGTCGAACCGATGCCGTCCGGAAACATGTCGTTGACATAGACCTGAAACGCGCCGTCCCGCTCGTAGAGGGTCACACGGCAGCGCACCACCACCTTCATACCCTCTTCGGGCTGGAAACCAAGCCGCCGCGCATCGGAGCGGAACATCACAGCCCTGACGCTGGCGGCTTCGTCCCGCAGGGAAAAGTAGCAGTGCCCGCTCCGGGCGTTCTGCACAAAGTTGGCAATTTCGCCCCGCAGGGCCAGATCGAACAAAACATCATTCACGTCCAGCAGATTCTTGACGTACCGGTTCAGGGCCGAGACTGAGATCACTTCAGCCATAATCCAGCCCCCTGTGCGGCAAGAATGGACACACCGATGGCGTTGTCGCTGGAATACTGCCCGGGCACGAAATACACCTGCGGCAGGCGCTGCTGCACCCAGACACGGATGATATCACTGCTCATCACACCGCCCGCACAGACCACCGGCAGGCCGGGGTATTCCTTCTGGGCGGCTTTTGTCATCTTGACCACGGTGTCTGCCACACAGAGCAGGCAGTATTTGCAGACATACTCCGGGGTTTTGCCCTCATTCAGCAGGGCATTGCACTGATTTTCCAGCCCCGAAAGACTGCACTGCATCCCCTTCACGCTGGATCTGGGCTTAATGGGTTCCTCACACAAGGCAGCCAGACGGGAAACTTCCACACCTGCCGGGAAGCCAAACCCCAGCTTGACCCCCACACGATCCACTGCCTGCCCGGCGTATAGGTCGGTGCTGGTGCCCAGTGTGGTGATCTCCTTTACCTCATTGCAGAGCAGAAGATCCGTTGTACCGCCTGAGATGTGGAAGAGCAGCACTTTCTGGCGGAAGAGCTCTTCCCCTTTTGCTGCAAACAGCGCTGCCGCTGCATGTCCCTGCTGATGGGTGGTATGAATCAGCGGGACGCCCCGGGCCTGCGCAAAGGCTGTGGCCGCGCTGACACCCGCCAGGAAGCAGGGCATGTAGCTTCCTTCCACGGGGCGCGGCTTCTGGGAAACGCCCACTGCCGAGATCCGGGTCAGATCAAACTCCCGGCCAAGCTCCTCCAACATCTCGGGCAGAGCCGTGGTATGGTGGAAGAGCGCATCACTCTGCCGCAGGCCCAACTGGCCTTCCTTGACCGGCAGAAAACGTTTCTTTGCGCAAACAACCTCTCCGGCTGTGTGAAAAACCGCCAGAGAGGTTGCATAGTTGCTTGTGTCGATGCCCAGCGTATAGTGGCTCACTGTTCTTCCGACTCCACCGGCTCCGTATCCAGACCCTGCTCACGGGCAACAGCACCCAGCAGACCATTCACGAACTGATAGTCCTCATCTGCGCCGTATTTCTTGGTCAGCTCCACAGCCTCATTGATGACAACACCGGGCTTACGCTCGTCGCCATACAGCATCTCAGCCAGAGCCAGACGCAGGACAGTCAGGCTGACACGGGGCAGGCGCTCCATGGTCCAGTTGCGCAGATGGTCACGGATGAGATCGTCCACCTCTGCAGAGTGGCTGTAATAGGCACTCAGCAGGCGCTGGCCGAACACATCCACAGGGCGCTCTTCCCCACACTCGTTGTTTGTATCCAGTGCTTCCTGCAGGGGCACATCACCAAAGGTCTGGGAAAAAGCCAGCAGGAACGCATTCTCACGGGCTTCACGACGGGGCAAAATATTTTCCATAATCTTCCTCTTCTACTTTTTATTCCTGTTCCTCAGCCGCAAGGCCGGCAATGACAAGGTTCACACGGCTTACCGTGACATTGGTCATGTTCTGAACAGCAGACTTGACATTCTCCTGTACCTTTTCGGCCACAGCAGGGATCTTTGCACCAAACTTGACCACCAGATTCAGGGTCAGTTCTGCGGTGCCATCCCGCATCTCCACGGTAACAGGGGGCTGGATGCTGGCAGCAGCCAGCAGCTCTTTGACCTTTTTGTTCTGCTTGCCGCAGGAGACCTCGGACACACCGTCCACTTCCAGTGCAGCACAGCGTGCGATCTTGCCGATGACCTCGGTGGAAATTTGCAGGCTCCCGCCCTTAAGATCCATATTCTGTAAATCCATTCTATGGTCCTCCATCTAAAATAAGCGTGTGCTCATTTATTTTATTTCCATCTGTTCAGGGAAGCTTCCCTGTCATTGAATGCTTACGTCTTATTATAGCAAAGTTTTGGAATTTATACAACACCCACCTGCATTTCTTGCCATCTGTTTCTGTTCAACTTGACGGATTCCACTGCGCAAAGTGCAGGCTGCCATACAGCACACTGCAAAAACGAGCAGGGCACAATCCGGCGGCACCCGCCGCATCAAAAGGACCCGGGCAGGCAGAGTGCTGAACGCATCCGCCTCCCCGCCCGGCAGCAGCAGATAGAACAGGGCCAATGAAAGCGGCAGATGGAGCAACCTGGACCGGTAGAGCGGGCGCAGGGTCATTTCCGGCGGGCAGATGGTGCGCACCTGCAGCAACACGGAAAGCCCCTGCACGCTCAGTGCTGCACAGCAGAGCAGGCTCCCCCATCGTCCGGTGCGGGAGGCCAGGTCACAGCCGGAGCAGACTTCCAGCAGAATGGAACAGAGTGTGCCCGCACCGTCAGGCAAAAGCGCCCCTGCCCCGGCGGTCAGCATCCGGAAAAAGAGGATAAACCCACAAAGCTTGCAGTACGTTATGGCGGCATCGGCCAAGATCTCATCCAGCCGCGGCGGTGCAGGGGATGCTGGCGCTGCAGATTCCGGTTTGACCGAATGCACTCCTGCAAACCGGTTCAGCAGGGCGGCGGTCAGATAGTTTGCGGTGATCTGTGACGCAAACAGCAGCACGCCAAGCTCTGCACTGCCCAGCAGGCTTTGCCCCACCGTCAGAACCACAAAGGATGGCCCGGAACAGATACAGGCAGGCAGCAGGGCATCCGCTTCCTCAGCCGTAAGCTGACCGGTCCTGACTGCCTGCGCCGCAGCACTGGCCGCTGGTGCAAAGCCACCCAGGAACCCGATGCAGAGCACCCGTGCCGCACAGGGTGTGCGGATGCCGATGCCCCACGCCGCCAGACGGAACGGCAGGGCCAGCAGGTCGCTTTCCGGGCATTGGATGAGTAAGCGCGATACCACGAGAAACGGGAACAGCGAGAGCAGCAGCGGCCCGCAGCAAAGGGCCAGCCCTTCCCGTAGAGCAGCGGCACAAACCTCCGGCACTGCAAACGGCAGAATCCCTGCCGCCAGTGCCAGCAAAAACAAACCCGTCTGATCCCATCTGAAAAGCTGATTCATACACACGCCCTCCGGTTCCATATATATGTGATACGGGGCGCAGTTTTGCCCGGCGGGGAGGGAGCGGGTGTGAAACAGCAGAAAACCGGGCGGCTCTCCCTGCGCGGCTGGTTTGGCCGGATGCTGCGCCAGCCTCCCCGGGGCTTTTACGGCCAGCCGTCTGTCTATCTGAGCGGCGGTGTGATGGAGATCGAGCACTTCCGCAGGGTGCGCACCTATGAGGAGGGCAGGCTCTGCCTGGAATTCGCGGGCGGGTTGTTCACCGTGTATGGGGACGGGCTTAGAATCGAAACGCTGGCCGCTCACCGCATTACCCTGCGGGGGCGGTTCCTGCGCACGGATTTTTCCAGCAATTAGGGAGGGATGCAGCATCTTACAGCTTTGGGCCGGGGCAGCATTTTCTGCCCGGAACGGTGATACCGAGGGCCTGCTCTCCGAAGCTGCACGGACAGGCCTGCATCTCACCGACATCTTCCCTGCTCCCGGCGGCTTTACGGCCCGGTGCGCGGCATGGCGTTACCTCCGGCTGGCAAAACTTGCCCGCAAGCGGCGGGTGCGTCTGCGCATCCGCAAAAAGACAGGGCTGTTTTTTCTCCTGCGGCCCTACCTCCGGCGGCGGGGGCTGTGGGCCGGGCTTTTGCTGTTTGTGCCGCTTTTGCTTTGGTCCCAGGGCCTTGTCTGGGCTGTGGACGCTTCCGGCCTGACGACCGGCCAGCAGGCGCGGGCAGCTTCCGTGCTGCGGGAAACCGTTTCCTTGATGCCGGGCAGTATCGTCACGCAGGAAAAACTTACCGCCGGGGAATATGCTCTGCTGCAAAGCGGTGAATTCTCGTGGGTCAGCCTGAATTTTCTGGATGGGCGGCTGGAACTGGAAGCGGCAGAAGCCAAACCGGTGCCGGAGATCGCCGCCGGAACGCTCCATGGCCTGCGGGCAAAGGCTGCAGGCACAGTGGTCAGCACAAACCTTGTCAGCGGGACGATGCTGGTGGTTCCCGGGCAGGCAGTGGAAAAAGGCCAGGGACTCATCGGCACTGCCCGGGCTGAACGGGACGGTACGCTGATCTTTCAGCCTGCCGCCGGAAGCGTCCGGGCGCAGTTCGAGTGGGAGTTTGCGGAAGAGCTTCCGCTGATGGCTGCCACATACCAGCTGACTGGAAACACTGTCGTTCAGCGAAGGCTTTTCCTTGCCGGGCGGGTGTTCCCATTGCCTTCCCTTTTCTCCCCTGCGGACGATTCCACGGCGGTCACACGGCATCTTCAGCCGGAGCTTCTGGGGCTGACGCTCCCGCTTTCCGTCGAGGAAACCACCTATTACGAACAGGCAGAAAATGAAGTTCATTCCTCAGAGGATGAAGCCAGAGCATTGGCCCGTCTGCATGGCCTGCAGACCTTGCAAAATGATTACCCGGACGCAGAATTTGTGGCGCAGAAAGTAGATGTAACAACCGAGAACAATATGCTGCATTACCGGGCAGTCTACACCATCATTGCTGATATCTGCACCTGAAAACGGCCCGGAGTTTTTCGCTCCGGGCTGTTTTGCTTATTTAATCTTTTTAATTTTTTCAAGTGCTTCCTTTTGTCGTTGACTTGCCGCCCGAACATACCACCGTTCTGCCCATTTCAAATCCTTCGGCACAACAATTCCATTTTCATAGAACCAGCCAAGATTGAACTGTGCATCACGGTCGCCATGTTGTGCGGCGCGTTCCGTCCAATAAAAAGCTTTTTCTAAATTTTTCTGGACACCGATGCCTTCCAAGTAAAAATATCCTACTTGGCATTCTGCCAGCGGATACCCCTTCTCTGCAAGTTGTAAATGCCCTCGAAAACATTGTTCATACTGACCCGTTTTCCAGTAGCGCTCAATCAGTTCATTGCAGGCATCAAATTCTTTGCAAGGCGTGTAATAACTTTCCATCTCAGGCTTCCGGTTCCTGCGTTTCGGCCTTTTCCTTTTTGTAGGCGGCCTTTTCTACCAACTTATTCAAGTCAAAGTGGTACTTGGTGTGGCAGAAATGGCAGACGACCTCGCAGTCAGGATCCTCATCCCGGAGCTTTTCCAGCTCCTTGCGGCCCAGGCTCAGCAGCATTTCCTCGGTACGCTCTTCACTGCAGTCACACTTGTACTGCACCTCGCGCTCATCCAGAACATTGGGGTTGAAGCCTGCCAGAGCAAGGTTCATCATATCCTCGGGGGTCTTGCCTTCCCGAAGCAGTTCAGTGACGGAAGGCATTGCAGCGATGTTCTGCTCCAGCTGGGTGATCTCGGCATCGGTGGCACCGGGTAGCAGCTGCAGCAGGAAGCCGCCCGCGCAGGCAATGGTCAGGTCAGTATCCACCAGCACACCCAGAGCGCAGACGGTAGGCACCTGCTCGCTGTAAGCATAGTAGCTGGTCAGGTCCTCGGCGATCTCGCCGGAGACCAGCGGCACCTGGCCCACAGTGGGTTCTTTCTGCAGGCGGTTGTCACGGATGACAGTCAGCACGCCGTTTTTGCCCACAGCACCGCCCACATCCAGATGGCCGTTTGCTTTCAGAGGCAGCTCTACCAGCGGGTGGTCGATGCAGCCCTTGACATTGCCGGTGCCATCGGTACAGGCAACAACCGTGCCGGTGGGGCCGCCGCCCGCCACACGCAGCGTGATGGAATCGCCGTCGTCCTTGAGCATGGAGCCCATCAGGGACGCACCGGTGAGCAGGCGGCCCAGGGCTGCGCTGCAGGTCGCACTGGTGTGGTGCAGCTGCTCGGCCGTGCGGACGATCTCAGTGGAGTCCACACCGCAGAACACAACACCGCCGTTTTCAGAAATACCGCGGATCAGATTAGACATTTTCTTTTTCCTCCAATTGGGTATACTGCTTGACGGCACAGAAGAAATAGCGCTCGCTCTCTTCGGTCAGGGGGCCGAAGCTCTCACCGTCGCAGACCTTTTCCAGCACAAAGCCGTGTTTTTCCAATGCGGCTCGGATGGTATCCAGGTCGTAGGTATATTCATAGAACTGTTCATGGAAGTGTTCGCCGGTCTCGCGGTAGTCGATGTCCACTGTGATCTCCACCCGGCGGTCCGCAGGGTGATAGTGGTTGCGCCAGACGCAGGCAGCATCCTCTTCCTCAAAGGTAAATACATTCTCCCCCAGCACCTTCTGGTGCTTGTAAGGGGTGTTCATATCAAAGAGGAACACGCCGCCCTCTTCCATGAAAAAAGCCGCGTTGGCAATGGCGGTATCCAGGTCCGGGATGTGGTTGAAGGTATCGAAGGTAGACACCGCGCCCCGGATGGTGCCGTAGAGGTCAAGCTTGAGCAGATCCTGCTGCAAAAGCAGCAGCTTGCCGGAAAGGCCCAGCTGTTCCGCCTTATCCCGCACAACACAGAGCATCTCCTCGGACTGATCGATGCCGATCATATCATAGCCCGCCTGGGTCAGCATCAGGGTCAGCTCCCCTGTTCCACAGCCCAGATCGGCCAGAATGCCATCCCGGATATCGTGGGCATTCAGTTCCTGCCGGATCTGCTCATAGAGGGCATCGTAGTCGGCTTCGCCGTTGAATTCATCATAGAAATAGGCAAATTCATTGTAGGCCATGGTTTACTCCGCTTCCTCGTCATCGGTGAACTCAGCCGCCACAGCCTCGTTCAACACCGCCTGCAGCTCCGGGATGCCGTAGCCGTTCTCGCCGCTGGTCAGCACCACCTTCTGGCAGCCATAGGGCAGGCAGACTTTTTCAAAATCCTCCTGTGTCTTGGCCAGCTGGCTCTTTTTGAGCTTATCGGCTTTGGTCAATGCCACAACAAAGGGGATCTGATGGTAGTGCAGATACTTCAGCATCTGCAGGTCATCTGCGCTGGGGGCATGGCGGCAGTCGATGAGCTGCACCAGCAGGGTATGATGCCGGGGAGCCTCAAAATAGCTGTTGATGAGGTCATCCCAGCGCTCGCGGTCTGCATTGCTGACCTTGGCATAGCCATAGCCGGGCAGATCCACAAAATAGCAGTTGTCCACCTCATAGAAGTTGATGGTGGCCGTTTTGCCCGGTGTACTGGATACACGGGCAAGGTTCTTGCGGTTGCACAGCTTGTTGATGAGGCTGGACTTACCCACGTTGGAACGGCCTGAAAAGCTGAGTTCCGGACGGTCACTTTCGGGCAGCTGGCTGGAAATGCCGTAGCTTGCAATAAAATCCGCTTTGTTGTAGTTCATCGTTTGCTCCTTTGATTAGCAGACAGCCCCCGGCTTCGGTTTTTCCGGTGCGGGCGGGATGGCCGCTTCCACCGGCTTTGCCTTTTTGGCGGGGTGCGGATGACGGGCAGAAACGCTCTTGGGCTTGAGCAGAGCGGCATTGAGCACCTGCGCGAGGTCCGACATGGGCAAGAAGGTCAGATTCTTCTTCACCTCGTCATCCACCTCGTACAGGTCCGGAACGTTATCCTTGGGGATGAGCACGGTTTTCATCCCCTCACGGTAGGCAGCCATGCTCTTTTCGCGCAGACCGCCGATGGGCAGCACATTGCCGTGCAGGGTGATCTCGCCGGTCATGGCAACATCACCGCGCACCGGGATGCCAGACAGACAGGACACCAGAGCCGTGGTCAGAGTAACACCGGCGCTGGGGCCGTCCTTGGGCACGGCACCCTCGGGGGCATGGATGTGCAGATCACATTTTTTCAGCCGCTCAGGGTCGATGCCGTATTCCTCGGCGTGGACACGGACATAGGTAATGGCCAGCTGGGCACTTTCCTTCATCACGTCGCCCAGCGAACCGGTGACGGTGATCTTGCCGCTGCCATTGTCCATGACCTGGACTTCGATGGGCAGAGTCTCGCCGCCGATGCTGGTCCAGGCCAGACCGTTGGCAATGCCAATGGCATTGGTCCGGTTGAGGAAATCGGGCTTGACGAAGCGGGGGCCCAGCAGCTCTTCCAGGCTGCTGCCGGTCACAGAAACGTTTTCTGCTTCACCGGACGCGATCTTGCGGGCGCACTTGCGCAGGACACTGGTGATGGTACGCTCCAGGGTGCGGACACCGGCCTCACGGGTGTAGCCGTCAATGATGCCGTAGAGCGCGCTCTGGGAGAAGGTGACCTTCCCGGCCAGACCGCAGGCCTTGAGCTGCTTGGGTACCAGATGCTTGCGGGCAATGTTGTATTTCTCCACCCGGGTATAACTGGGCAGCTCAATGACATCCATGCGGTCACGCAGAGGGCCGGGAATGGCGCTCAGATCATTTGCCGTGGTGATAAAAAGCACATGGCTCAGATCAAACGGCATATCGATAAAGTGATCATTAAAGGTGGTGTTCTGCTCGGGATCAAGAGCTTCCAGCAAGGCAGCAGCCGGGTCACCCCGGAAATCACCCGCCAGCTTGTCGATCTCGTCCAGCAGCATCAGGGGGTTGGAGCTCTTGGCGGAGATCATGGCGTTGATGATCTTGCCGGGCATGGCCCCGATATAGGTGCGGCGGTGGCCGCGGATCTCTGCCTCATCCCGCACGCCGCCCAGGCTGATGCGCACATACTTGCGGTTCAGGCTCTCGGCAATGGAGCGGGCAATGCTGGTCTTGCCGACACCCGGAGGGCCGACCAGGCAGATGATCTGACCCTTGACATCCGGAGCCAGCTTGCGGACAGCCAACACCTCAAGAATGCGGTCCTTGACTTTCTTCAGGCCGTAGTGGTCGCGGTCAAGGATGCGCTGTGCCTTGGCGATATCGAGGTCGTCCTCGGTAAAGCTGTTCCAGGGCAGATCCAGGCAGGTATCCAGATAGGTGCGGATGACCGTTCCCTCCTGATTGCTGCTCTGCATCTTAGCAAGGCGGTCCACTTCCTTGATCAGTTTCTTCTCCCGCTCCTCGTCCAGATGCAGCTCCTGGATCCTGCGGCGGTACTCCTCGGCCTCTGCCGTGGTATCATCGTCCTCGCCCAGCTCCTGGCTGATCATGTGCATCTGCTCATGCAGGTAGTAATCACGCTGGTTCTTATCCATGGCCTCGTCCACTTTCTGGGCGATCTCCTTGTCGATCTCCAGCATCCGGCGCTCCCGATGCAGGCGTTCCACCAGCAGGCGCAGACGGCCGATGAGGGTGCTTTCCTCCATCACAGCCTGCTTATCCTCAAAGCGGAAGAGCAGATTGGCAGGGATGTACTCGCACAGGAAGGCGGGGTCGTTATTCGAGGTAACAGCAAACACCACGTCCTTGCTGATGCGGGGATTCATGGAAAGCACCGCATCGAAGCTCGTTTTTACGTTGCGGAGCAGGGCCTCCGCCTCGGTCTCTTCCTCTGCCTTGATGGGGCGCACAGGAGCCGGCCGCACCGATGCCAGCAGGAAGCTGCCTTCGGTATCCAGCTCGGTGCGCTTGGCGCGGAACTTGCCCTCCACCAGAATGCGCACCAGATCATCCGAAACACGCATGACCTGCTTGATCTCGGCCACAACGCCGTACTGGTACATCTCCTCTGCCTTGGGGTCCTCAGCCTTCATATCCTTCTGCGCAATGAGGAACACCTCGGATTTATTCCGCACGGCCCATTCTACAGCGGCAATGCTCTTGTCACGACCTACCTCAAAATGCAGCAGGTTGTTGGGGAACACCACCAGCCCACGCAGGGCAATGGCGGGAAGATGGAGGATATTGCGCTCCACCTTGACAGTCACTTTTTCAGACATAAACTCATACCTCCCAGCTGCCCTGCGCCAAAGTGCGCTATCCCGTGGGCAGTTTTTTTGTTGGGTAAAAATTCAGATTTGATTTATTATATCGGATTCCAGCCCCGGTTGCAACCGGGCAGCTCATCCTTTGCGGTTTTCCTGGATATTATAACCCAGCCGTCCCAGTGCAGGCAGCATGGCCCGCAGGGTGACACTGGTGAGCATTCCCATCACAAGGCCCAGCACCAGCATGACCGGTGCATAGTAAAGGGACACTGCTGTGGAAAGGATGACGCTGGCTCCCAGCAGCTGGCCGATGTTGTGGGCCAGCGCGCCGCAGACCGACAGGATGAACCAGGTAGGCCGCAGCGGGCAGTGATAGTAGAGCAGCCACATCACCAGCAGTGAGAGCAGGCCGCCGCAGAGGGAAAGAAAACCTGCCGTCCAGCCGGAGACCAGAAAGACGAAGAACGCCTTCAGCACATCCAGCACAAGGGCCTGTTTTGGCCCCATAAAGAACAGGGCATACATCACCACAATATTCGCCAGACCCAGCTTCATGCCTGGCAAAAGCCCGGGGATGACCAATGTGCCCTCGATGAAGGAAAGCGCCATCGCCAGAGCAAACAGCAGACCTGAAAGGGCGATGCTGTGCGTTTTGTTGTAATTGCGGCGGTTATAGGGCATCATTGTTCTCCTTTGCAGCAGATTATTCTTCACCAGCAGCCTGTTCGTACTGCTCCTGCTCTTCCATTGCCTTTTCCCAGGCGGCAAACAGCTCCTCCTGATGGAAGCGCAGATCACTGAGCTCATCGCTCTTTTGGCGGAGCAGATCGGGGTCATTGTAGACCTCCGGGGAGTTGATCTCATTGTCAAGCTCCACTTCCCTTGCCCCGCAGGCTTCCATTTCATCCTCGCAAGCCTTGATCTTGGCCCGCAGCTCCGCGCGGCGGCGGCGCTGCTCTTTGCCGTAACCGGCCTTGGCGGGCTGATCCCCGGCTTTTTCTGGGGCAGTTGCAGGAGCGGCACGGCCCATCAGGGCATCGTAGCTCGGATACAGGGTGGCCTTGCCATCTTCCAGATAGAGGATGGGACAGCCCAAACTGTTCATCAAATGGCGGTCATGGGTGACCATGAGCAGCGTCCCAGTGTATGCCATCAGGGCTTCGGTCAGGTTCTCGCGGGTGTAGATGTCCAGGTGGTTGGTGGGCTCGTCCAGAAACAGCAGATTCGGGCGCTCCAGCACGATCTCCGCAAAGCGCAGACGCGCCAGCTCGCCGCCGGACAATGCTTCGCAGGGTTTGAACACCGTATCGCCCCGGAAGCCCAGCTTTGCAAGGTGGCTGCGCACTTCCAGCTCGGTCATGCGGGGGTACTTGTTCCAGATGACGTCAATGACCCTGCCCTGTCCCAGACGGTTCTGCTGCTGGGCAAAGATGCTGGGACGTGCTCCGGTGCCCAGCCGCACCATGCCGCCGGAGGGGCGGCGCTTGCCATCCAGCACCTGCATCAGGGTGGATTTGCCCGCACCGTTGGGGCCGGCAATGATAAGCCGCTGCCCGCGGCAGACCGTATAGGTAAAGGGTTCCAGCAGGGTGCGCTCCCCGATCTTGATGCTGAGGTTTTTCAGCATCACCAGTTCATTCCACGGTTCTACGTCATATTCAAAGCGGAACTTCAGCTGGTTGGTCTCGTCCTTGGGTGCCTCGGTGATCTCCAGCTTTTCCAGCTGCCTGCGGCGGCTCTGCGCCATTTTGGTAGTGGAGGCGCGCACAAGGTTGCGGTCCACATAGTCCTGCAGCTTTTCAGCCAGTGCCACGTCGGCATCGTGCTGCTTCTGGCGCAGGGCATCGGCGGCTTCCTTCTGGGGCAGATAGGCCGAGAAGTTGCCCTTGTAGGTGGTCATGGTCTGGAAGGACACCTCCCAGATCTTTGTACAGACATTATCGAGGAAATAGCGGTCGTGGCTGACCACCAGCACCGCACCGGAATAGCCCTTGAGGTAGTTTTCCAGCCATTCCATGGTGGCAAAGTCCAAGTGGTTGGTGGGCTCGTCCAGAATGAGGACATCGGGCTTTTCCAGCAGCAGCTTTGCCAAGCGCAGCCGCGTCAACTCGCCGCCGGAGAGCACTGCAATGTTCTTTTGCCATGTATCCTGCGCAAAGCCCATGCCGGACAGCACCTTTTTGATATTCACGTCCATGTTGTAGCCGTCGGCGGCATCCACGATATTCTGCAGGGCATCGTGCTGTGCCAGCAGGTCGGCGTTATCGGGCTGGGCAGCCATGCGGCGCTCCAAGATCTGCATCTGCGCCATGGCATCCAGCACCGGGGCAAAAGTGGCGCGCATCTCGCCGTAGATATCCAGCGTGGCGTCCAGCTTTGCGTTCTGCTCCAGATAGCCCAGTGTTACCCCGTGGGTCACACTGAACTCGCCCTCGTAGTCCTGATATTCGCCGGTAAGGATCTTGAGCAGAGTGGTCTTGCCTGCACCGTTCTGTCCCACAATGCCGATGCGATCTTCCCGCTCGACACTGGCGGTCACATCGTGCAACACCACCTTTTCGCCAAAGGTCTTACCCAGTTTTTCCAAATGTATCAGCATAGTTTTGTTCCGTTATCCGTTTTTTAAGTTTCAGCACTGGTGGCGGCGGTTCTTCAGGCCAACGTTGGCCAGTTCCTCCTGCTCCATCACCAGCGGATACAGTTCCTCCAGACTGGCGATCTCGTAGGTGGGGATCACCTTGCCGGGGTTCTCGGCGTGGTTGGGGTTATACCAACAGGTATCCAGCCCGGCGTTGCTGCCGCCCTGAATATCGCTGGCCAGGCTGTCGCCCACCATCAGAACGTGCTCCCGGTTCTCCACGCCCAGTGCGCGCAGAGCCGCATCAAAGATGCGGGCATTGGGCTTTTCGCAGCCCATTTTCTCAGAGATGAACACGTCCTCCATAAAGTTCATCACGCCGCTTTCTGCCAGACGGCGGGTCTGTACCATCTGGGCACCGTTGCTGACGATGGCCAGCGTTGCCACCTCGGAAAGCTCCCGCAGCACGTCCAGCACCTCCGGGCTCATCAGATCCGGGTGGGTGGACAGCTGCTCCAGATAAAAGCGGTTCATCTCCACGCCGTCACCGGCGGCATCGATGGCCTTTAAAAAGCGGCTGAACCGCTCGCTGAACAGCTTCTCGCGGCGGATCTGGCCTTTTTCCAGCTGCCGCCACAGTTCCTCGTTGATGGTGCGGTAGGTCTGCACGGTCTCGGCGTCCGGCTCGATGCCGTAGTTCACCAGCGTTTCGGCCAGCGCCTTGTTTTCCGCTGCGTCAAAGTTGAGCAGCGTATTGTCTGCATCGAACAGGATGCAATAATATTTTGCCATAGTATCTCACTTTCTTTTCAGCATTTCCCACTTTGGTGTATCAACAGGGAGAAGCCAGCCCCACCCCCGGCAGAGCTGGCTTCCCATTATTCAGAAACGATCTCATACGCAGACAGGTCTGTTTGTGCCGGGGTGTTGTCCGGACACATTGTTTTACCCTCGCAGGGCGTCAGACCACATTTCTGCATTTCTTCCTCCAGTGCGCTGTTATCCACATTTTCCCAGTCGGTATCGTAGTAATCCACGCTGCCGTTGGTCACGTCATTCTCCCCGGGCAGGGAGGGTGTGCGCATCGCTTCCCAGTACATAAGGGCTCCACCTTCCTCTCCCGCCAGCCTATGCGGCGCAAGGAGGAAATGTGCCCTTAGTTGGCAGCTTCCTTGCTGGCGCTAGCTTCGGTCTTGGAGGACGCGGGCTTTTCCTCTTTAGAGGTTGCCGGTTTTTCCTCCTTGGAAGAGGAACTGCTCTGCGAAGAAGAGACGGGCTTTTCTTCCTTAGAAGATGCCGCAGAAGAGGCAGGCTTCTCCACCTTGGAGGAGCTGCCAGCGCTTTCAGAAGTACCGTTCGAGGAGGAAGAAGCGGGCTTCTCCTCCTTGGAGGAAGCGGGTTTCTCTTCCTTGGAAGAGGCCGGTTTTTCTTCCTTAGAGGAGGACGTTTCTTCCTTGGAGGATGCAGGCTTATCCTCCTTAGAGGAAGCGCTGGAGCTGCTGGAACTGCTGGAGCTGCTGGTGCTGCCGGACGTTCCACCGCTGACCGTAAGTTCCAGCTTGTTGCTGGTGACGGTGCAGTCGTTATAGCTGGCGGTGGCGTACACCCGGAAGGTGCCGCCCACCATAGAAGGGTCTACCTCGCCCTTTACGGTGGTCTTACCGGCAGCCTGTGTTACCTCGGTTCCGTTGACATACCAGCGGATGCTGGAAGCATCCAGATACTTGCCCTTGAGGGTCGCTTTAAAGGTATAGGAATCCCCCAGCCCAGCCTTACCGCTGCTGCTGACCTGGATAGAGGCCGCTGCAAACACAGCGGTCACATCCACGTTCTGGTCAAAATTGGTATCGGTGCGGGTGCGCTTGGTCACGCCATCGCTCCACTTGACGAACACATAGCCGTCCTCCGGCACAGCGGTCACCTTAACGCTCTGGGCGGCGCTGGTCACCTTGACGGTAAGAGACTTGCCGCTCTCGTCGCCGCAGGTCAGGGAGCCGCCGCCGGTTTTGTCCACACGATAGTCCGCCTGATACTCCGTTTTTTCCTCAACAACAGAGGAGGAGACCGCCTCCGAGCTGCTGGGTGCCTCCACCGCAGAGCTGGGCTTGGCGGTATACTCGGCGCGGGTGGGGATATTATTGGTATCCGGGCGGCGATCCTCGGTCTCGTAGGCGTGGGTGCGCAGATACTTCAGCAGCACCTTCAGGCCTGCGGGCTTGAGGTGGATATCCCCGCTCTGGTAGTAATCGACATTGCCGTAGCCGTTGGCGTCCTTCAGTGCCTCGGCAGAGTTGAGGAACTTGACGCCCAGCTGCTCGCACATGGTCAGCAGCGCCATGTTGAAATCATCAATACGGGTCTGGTCCATGTTGGGGTAGTTGGAGTGGTTGGACGGGACCGGCGGCACCGTGTTGACGATGATATCGGTATAGGGATAGCTGGCCTGAATGGCCTGTACCAGCGCGGTGTAGTTGCTGATAAAGTCCTCGGTATTCATGCCGTTGTCGTTGGTGCCCAGCATAATGACCACCCGGCGGGGCTTCATTTTGGCCACCGCCTGCGCAATGGTGTAGCGGTTATCGTCCCGCTTAAAGGTAACGATGCCCTCGTTCAGGGCGGCACTGGTGCCAATGCCTTCCTTGGCGCAGAACTGCTGCAGCGAGATCAGACCGTTGGCGTACAAACGCACCGTGTTGGAATCGCCGATAAAAAGGGTCTGCTCCTGATAGGCGTCACCAGCATCAGCAGTCCCGGTGAGCAGCGCGCTGGAAGTCTCGTTGATCTGGTAGTGGTCGGAGATATCCTCCTCCCCTTCCGGAGCGGGCGCGGGGGTAATAATGGAAGAATCCCCCGGCTGCTCCGTCGGGTTCTTGCCCCGCTTGAGCATAGTAAGGGTGATGCCGATGGTCAGCAGCGCCGCCAGTGCACACACGATGCACACCAGCACCGCCTGCTTCTGCATCGGGGTCAGTGCCTTGTTCTCCTGTTGATTATTGCTTCTCATATTCTATCCATTCTCCTTCCGAAGGAATGAAACTTCCTGTCATACCCGGGCTGCCAGCAGCCGGTCGGTAAGGTCGGCGCAGCTTTCGGCCAGCAGCACCGGATGGAAAGCTTCCAGCTCTTCCCGGCTGCCGTAGCCGTACAGCACACCGGCAGCATCCAGACCGCAGTCGGCAGCGCCCCGCATATCATCGTTGCGGTCGCCCACCATCAGCACCCGCTTGCCCTGCAAGGCGGGCTGGCTGAGCACATAACGCACGACCTCGGTCTTGGTGTCCCGGCTCTCGTCCATGGAGGCACCGCCGATAAAATCAAAATACTGCGCCAGACCCTGCTCCTCCAAAATAGGGGTGACCACCTTGGTGGGCTTGGAGGTGGCGGTGCACAAAATAAAACCAGCCTGCTTCAGGGTTTGCAGCATCTGCAGAACGCCCGGGAACACAGCACACTCGTGGCTGCCCTTCACCGCATAGCTCGTGCGGTAAAGGTCGGTGGCCTTTTCGATCAGCGCCGGGTCGGTGAAGTGCTCACCGAAGCTTTTGCGCAGCGGCGGGCCCAGATACCGGCGCAGGTTTACGCCGGATACATCCACACCCATGGTGCAGAAAACCTCTTGCAATGTATGAATGATACCGGGGGCCGAATCGATCAGCGTCCCGTCCACATCAAATAGGATCGCATCATAATGCAGCAATATTTTATTCCTCGCTTTCATGGTGATACATCCAATAGTATAGCACAGATTTGATACATCAGCAATTCCAACAAAAGATTTTTCTGTCTCTTATGCAGGATTTTCATAAAAAGGGAGGCTGCCGCACCGTATTTTGTGCAGCAGCCTCCCTTGCGGCAGAACGATTCAGAGCAATGTCGGGCAGCCTGCGGGCTGCCCGGCATTGCATTTTCATGGGTTAGATTGCAGTAAAAATCGTCCCGCACAAAAAACATTACTGCGCAGGTGATGGGCAGCCGCTGTCCCCCGGGACATAGAGGTTGTTGGAAACGAACTCCAGCTTATCCTTGAGCACCAGTTCAAGGTTTGCGACGGCGTGCACCATATTGGTGGCGGAGTCGTTCACCTCCAGCAGCTTGCAAAGATCCAGGCCATCCAGATCCATGGCCTTCTGCATCTTCCGACTTTCAGCACACAGGATGTGGCTGAGCGCCGTTTCCTGCAAGGCAATGCTTTCCATCAGGTCCACAACAGCCTGATCCAAGCTGACCTTGGGCATTTCCGGGCACTGAGAACGGGCGCAGGGTGTATCGATCATCATAGGGCAAAACCTTCCTTTCCGGTCGTGTGCCCTATCCTATGCTGCGGCGGGTGCGGCTGTTACTGCTTTTCTGCCTGTGCGCGCACCTTCTCGATGGTGTCGCGGTAGCCGCCGGAGCCGTACTGGATGCAGCGGTTGATGCGGCTGATGGTGGCGGTACTGATCTCCACCGCCTTGACGATCTGCTCATAGGTGGCACCGTCCAGCAGCAGCTTTGCGGCCTGCAGGCGCTGTGCCATATCCGAGATCTCCTTTACAGTGCACAGATCCTCAAAAAAGGCGTAGCACTCTTCCCGGCTCTCCAGACTGAGGATAGCGTCAAACAGTGCATCCATCGTCTCGTTTCTTCTGGAATTTTTTTCAGCCATTGTTTTTCTCCTTATTATAACAGCGGCGACAGCATGCAAAGCAGCCGGTGCTGCCGCGCGGAATATTCTGCACGCTATTACTTTAGCACTTCAAAGTGTGAAAGTCAAGACCTGTGGGTGAATGGTTTTCAATTAAAGTGCTATTCAGTTTTATTCTCTTCACACATGAAAGAAAATCATCTAAAAATTATTCCCGGAAAATGGCTTGAATTGGCGTATCCTCTGAACTTGTTACAGAAATATTGACAATTGGTGAAAACCGGAATAAAGTAGTACACAATCATTCAGCAAATGCAAGGAACAGGACATGATCTTCTGCATCACCCTCTTTCAGCGAGCCGCTTCTCGGGTGAAAAAGCGGCAGTCAGGAGCAGAGGATTCTCGCCTGCGAGCAGCCTGTGTGAACCGGGTTTTGTGCCCCAAGTAGCATGGTGCCGTCCAGCCCACGTTATCGGGCAGCATGGTCAGTGTACCATGCGTGGGAGAGTGGCTGTTTTAACACAGCAAGCGAAGTGGTACCGCGGAGTAATGCCCCTGCCCTGGCAGGCGGGAGCAAAAGCCTTCGTCTTCGGAGTGTGGCCGGAAAGCCCGGTCATGTGCTGAGGACGAAGGTTTTTTACGCTCTAGGGAAGCACTTTGCCGGACGGCAGCCTATCGTTCCGAACCTGTTGCGGAGTGAAAAAAGGAAAGAGGTAGAAAACTATGAATACGCTGGTCATCGTATTGATCGCAGCGGTGTGCCTGTTTGGCGCTTATGTGCTTTACGGCCGCTGGCTGGCTAACAAATGGGGCATCGACCCTGCTGCTAAGACCCCGGCAGTCGTCCACGAAGATGGCCGGGACTATGTGCCCACCAACGGCTGGACGGTGTTTGCCCACCAGTTCAGCTCCATTGCCGGTGCAGGCCCTGTTACCGGTGCCATTCAGGCCGCAGCCTTCGGCTGGCTGCCGGTGCTGCTGTGGGTGCTGCTGGGCGGCATCTTCTTTGGCGCCGTTACCGACTTTGGCGCTTTGTATGCTTCCGTTAAGAACGACGGCAAGAGCATGGGTATGCTGATTGAAAAGTACATCGGCAAGACCGGCCGCAAGCTGTTCCTGCTGTTCTGCTGGCTGTTCTGCGGCATCGTGATTGCCGCTTTTGCGGACATGGTTGCCGGCACCTTCAATGCCTTCGGCGCAGACGGCGCAATGGTTGAAGCTGCCAAGACCAACGGCGCTGCCGGTATGGTGTCCATTATGTTCATGGTGTTTGCCGTCGTCTTTGGCCTGCTGCAGAAAAAGTTCAGCTTCTCCGGCTGGAAGGAAAGCGTTATCAGCATCGTGTTCATCGTGCTGTCCTTTGTCATCGGCGCAAACCTGCCCCTGATCTTGGGCAAGGCCGCTTGGAGCTACATCACCTTTGTGTATATCTTCTTTGCTGCTGTGCTGCCCATGTGGCTGCTCAAGCAGCCCCGTGACCACATGACCACCTTTATGTTCGTGGCCATGATCGTGGGCGCTGTGGTTGGCCTGCTGGTTGCACACCCCACCATGAACCTGCCCGTGTTCACCGGCTTTACCAACGAAAAGCTGGGCACCATGTTCCCCATCCTGTTCGTCACCGTGGCCTGCGGTGCAGTTTCCGGCTTCCACAGCCTTGTTTCCTCCGGTACTTCCTCCAAGACCGTTGAGAACGAGAAGGATATGCTGAAGGTCGGCTACGGTGCCATGATCCTTGAAAGCCTGCTGGCTGTGCTGGCTCTGTGCGTGGCCGGTGCTGCCGCAGCTGCCGACGGTACCCCTGCTGCCGGTACTCCGTTCCAAATCTTCAGCCGCGGCGTTGCCGGTTTCTTTGAGATGTTCGGCGTGCCCGCCTACGCTGCTACCGTGTTCATGACCATGTGTGTTTCCGCACTGGCACTGACCAGTCTGGATGCCGTGGCCCGCATTGGCCGCATGAGCTTTCAGGAGCTGTTCAGCGTGGATGATATGGAGCACGCTGAGGGTTGGCGCAAGCTGTTCTGCAATGTGTACTTCTCCACCTTCATCACGCTGGTGTTCGGCTTTATCCTGACCAAGATCGGTTACGCCAACATCTGGCCTCTGTTCGGTTCTGCCAACCAGCTGCTGAGCGCACTGGTGCTGGCTACCCTGTGCGTGTTCCTGAAGGTGACCGGCCGCAGCAACAAGATGCTGTTCCCCCCTCTGGTCATCATGCTGTGCGTCACCTTTACCGCACTGGTGCAGCGTCTGATCGCTATGGTCAAGGCCATCAGCACCGCCGCTTCTGTTACCATCCCTGCCGGTGAGACCACCTGGGGCGCTGTGTTCATCGCAAACGGCCTGCAGCTGATCCTTGCCGTGCTGCTGATCGTGCTGGGCCTGAACATTGTGTTCCACTCCTTCTCCGCTTACAAGAAGGCTGAGCACAACAGCGAGGCAAACGTCTGATTCTGCCATTCACAATCCTGTTTTCAATAAACAAAACGCCGCTGACGATGCACAAAGCCGTCAGCGGCGTTTTGTTGTGGAAGCGTATTTTATATGTAAGCCCGGAAAATCTGCGGATTTTCCGGGCTTACATTTTCACAGACTGAGGAAAAGAGAAACGGCCTATTATAAATGACAGCTTTCCCAGCTTTGCAGAGCGGCCAGCTGGGTCTCAGTATGGAACCAGTGTTCCCCGCCCTCCAGAATGGTCAGGTGCGCCCTGGTCTGCTGCCGGAACTGCTCCATGGCGATGTGCCCGGTAAGGGGGTCTGTATCAGCATAGAGCACCTGTGTAGGCACTTTCCAGTGCAGCGGGTGCTCCCGCACCCAGCACAGATACGGCCACGAAAGCGTCTCCCCAAAGTCTGTGGGGATCTCCCCTGCCGCGTGCAGCTGCTCCTCCGTTACCCCTGCCTGCTGCATCAGGGCAAGGATCAGCTTTTCCATATCCACCACCGGGGAGACAAGCAGCGCCTTCTCCGGTTTTTGCGTCTGCAACGCCTGCATAGCAAACCACGCCCCGATGCTGACCCCATACACTCGGATATGCTTCCATACCGGATGCATCCGGGCGTAAACCGCCTGCAGCTCCCGGGTGACCACCCACGGCACCAGCTTTTCCGGGCTGTTTTTCCGGGTGCCGTGCTCCGGCAGATCGACAGCCAGTACCTGCCAGCCTGCCGGGCAAGCTGTGCGGGCAAAGCGGGCAGCCTCGGCTGCGCTGCCGTTTTTGCCGTGGACGTAGAGATAGACCCGGCGGCTGCGCTTGCCGTACAGGACAGCCGGGATGCCTGCGATCTCAAGCTTGATTTTTTCCATAACGGCTCCCTCCTGTTTTGGGGCGTTTTGCGCCCTGTTTTCTCTATGATAGCACAAGCAACAGCCAAACACAAACAGGAAAAAACTAATGCTAACACGATTTTGAATGGCCTCCGCTACCGCTCTGGCCATTGTTCAAGGAAAGTATATTTTAATATTTGAGGTTCTGAAACGCCTGCAGGCGTTTTAGAACCTCTTTTTCACAGAAGGGGTCGTAACTGGAAACGGCTGCTGTTACCTCTTACGTCCTCTCCCGTGAAAATGGGATAACGGAGCGTCCGCAGACGCTCCGTTATCCCGAAATAATAAATCATAATTCCGCTGAATATGGCCAAAGCGCAGCGGAGGCCATTAAAATCGTTCTGCGCAAAAAGAGCCACCGCACAGCCTTATGCGATGGCTCTTGAGGTCGTATTTCAGGTTTTGCTTAGCCGAAGATGTTGATCAGGATACCAGCAGCAACGGCAGAACCGATAACGCCGGCCACGTTGGGGCCCATGGCGTGCATCAGCAGGAAGTTGGAGGGGTTCTCACTCTGGCCGACCTTCTGGGAGACACGAGCGGCCATAGGCACGGCGGAAACGCCGGCGGAACCGATCAGGGGGTTCACCTGACCGCCGGTCAGCTTGTACATAACCTTGCCGCACAGCACACCGGCTGCGGTGCCGAAGGAGAAGGCGATCAGACCCAGCACGATGATGAACAGGGTGCGGGTGTTCAGGAAGGTGTTTGCACTGGTGGTGCAGCCCACAGACAGAGCCAGGAAGATGGTGATGATGTTCATCAGCTCATTACCGGCGGTCTTCTGGATACGATCCACAACGCCGCACTCCTTCATCAGGTTGCCCAGCATCAGCATACCGACCAGAACGGCGGCATCCGGCACGATGAGGGAAACAATGATAGCGACCATGATGGGGAAGATGATCCTCTCGGTCTTGGAGACGGTGCGCAGCTGCTTCATGACCACAGAGCGCTCCTTGGAGGTGGTCAATGCCTTCATGATGGGCGGCTGGATAACGGGCACCAGTGCCATGTAGCTGTATGCCGCCACGGCAATGCTGCCCAGCAGCTCAGGTGCCAGACGGGAGGTAACGAAGATAGCGGTCGGGCCGTCGGCACCGCCGATGATGGAGATGGCAGCGGACTGCTTCTGGGTGAAGTCCACCAGACCGGTAGCGGCCAGCAGACGGGCGCCCATGTAAGTACCGAAGATACCGAACTGTGCGGCAGCGCCCAGCAGCAGGCTCTTGGGGTTGGAGATCAGGGGTGCAAAGTCGGTCATGGTGCCGATGCCGAGGAAGATCAGCGGCGGGTAGATGCCCAGCTTAACGCCCATGTAGAGCATATCGGCCAGACCGCCGTTGTTCAGGATCTCGACCCACATGGGGTGCTCCAGACCGTCACCAACGAAGTACTGCATGTGAATGATGCCGCTGCCGGGGAGGTTGGCAAGGATCATGCCAAAGGCCATGGGCAGCAGGATCAGGGGTTCGAACTCCTTGACGATGGCGAGGTACAGCAGAAAGCAGCCCACGCAGATCATCACGGCGTACAGCCAGCCGCCGGGCTGGCCAAACTGTGCAAAGCCGGAACTTTGGAAAATACCGACCAGAGTATCAATAAACTGTGTCATGCTCTTCCTCCTGTGTTAAAACGGGGCCGTGGTGTCGTTCACGCCGGCCTTGCCCCAGCCATTTTTGCCACGACGCACTGCCTTAAGGGTGTACTTGCCGTTGCCCATTGCATGGATAGCAGCCATAATGGCGGCCACCACATCACCGGGGATGCCCTCCTCTACCTGAGGAGCGGGCGCAGCCTGCTGTACCGGAGCGGCAGCGGGCTTTGCGGCAGGTGCCTGTGCAGCAGTCTTGGCGGCCTTCTTCTTGGCATTCATCGAGTCGAAGATCTTGCCCTCCAGCGTGATGATAGCCATCAGCAGCACGAGGATCAGGAACACCAGCACGATACCAGTAATGGTAACGACCACATCGAAACCTAAGTCCATGGTTTTTCCTCCTGTTTGTTGGATACTGCAAGCGATACAACATCGTTAGCAGAAAATCAATTTGGGTATAGTATACCGTATTTTGCCATTCATTTCAACAAAAATTAACAAATTTTATTTTTGCTGCTTTGTGATATGACATGGACAAAACGAACCAAGCTTAGCGGCGGCCGATGCGCGGGGTGGCATCCGTAAAGCCGGTTTCCAGCTTATCACCAATGGAAAGGCTCTGTGCCGTGCCCAGTGCAACGCAGTTTACAGGGTCCGGCGAGACGGTGACTTCCACCTTCAGTTCCTGGCTCAGATATTCGGTCAGGCCGTGCAGCTGGGCACCGCCGCCGGTCAGCATAACACCGTTGCGGTAGATATCGCCTGCCAGCTCCGGCGGAGTCTTTTCCAGCACCTGATGGGCTGCGGTGCCGATCTGCTCGCTGAGCATCATCACCGGCTCGTACAGGTCGTCGGTGGAAACGGTCACGCGCACCGGCAGACCGGTAAGCAGGCTGCGGCCCTTGATCTCCATGCTCTCGTGGAAATCGGTCTTTTGGGGGCAGCAGGCAACGTGCTTTTTCAGTTCCTCGGCGGTGCGCTGGCCGATGGCGATGCTGTATTTGTTGCGGACGTGCTTGAGAATCTCCTCATCATAGTGGTTACCGGCCACGCGCACACTGGTGGCCTTGACCTTGCCGCCAAGGCTCAGCACGGCGATATCCGTGGTGCCGCCGCCGATATCAATGATCATGCGGCCGTCCGGCAGGGTGATGTCGATGCCGGAGCCGAGAGCAGCGGCAATAGGCTCATCGATCAGGTACACCTGACGGGCACCGGCTGCCACCACAGCCTCCACCACGGCATCGCTCTCAATGCCGGTAATGGCGGCGGGCACGCACACTGCCACCCGGGGCTTGACCATGTGGGAGCTGTACACCTGCTTGACAAAGCGGCAGATCAGCTCCCGGGTCATGGTGTGGTCACTGATGACGCCATCCTTCAGCGGGAAGATGGCGGAGATATAGTTGGGAGTGCGTCCCACCATGGCCAGTGCCTTGTCGCCGGCCTCCAACACGGTGTTCTTGCGGGTATCCATTGCCACAACGCTGGGCTGGTTGAGCACTACGCCCTTGCCCTCCTGCGCGATGATGATGGTAGTAGTACCAAGGTCGATGCCGATATCATTCTGTGCCATAATTGCCTGAATCCTTTCTCTGCGTTCCTCTATCATGTATGTAACGCCCGCAGCGGCGGGCAAAAAACAAAGACTGCTTTAGTATAACATAGTTGCGGCAAAAAGTATACAAGCTTTGCCGCTGTTCTGCGCGGTTTTATCAGGGGCTTTCCCCTTCTGTGCTGAGCTGCTGTGGCGGCTGTCCGGCCTGCAGCAGAGCGCACAGGCCGCTGTAACGCAGGTTCTGCCGGATGTTGCTCATCATGCTGTTCACCACGTCCCTGCGGCCCGCCACAACACACAATTTGCGCGCGCGGGTGACGCCGGTGTAGAACAGGTTGCGGTAGCACAGCCTTGGCGGCACCTGTGCCACCGGCAGGATCACCGCCGGGAACTCGCTGCCCTGACTTTTGTGCACCGTGATGGCGTAGGCGATCTCCAGCTCGTTCAGGTTTTCCGCCGGGTAGAGCAGCCGCCGGTCGTCCATACGCACCACCATGGAGCGCTCTCGCAGGTTGATGCTTTCCACGATGCCGATATCGCCGTTGTAGGCGCCTACGCCCTGCTCGCCGCCGATGCGGTTCCAGACGATCTCGTAGTTGTTGCGCACCTGCATCACCTTGTCCCCCACTCGGAACACTCGGGCGGCGCTTTGCAGCTGGGGCTTGCCTTTCTGGGGCGGGTTGAGCAGGTTTTGCAGCTCCACGTTCAGCGCCTGCGTGCCGGTGGGGCCAAGCTTTGTGGGACACAGCACCTGAATATCCCGGATGGGATCAAAGCCGTAGCTCCGGGGCAGCCGGGTGGTGACAAGGTCACACACCAGACGCTGCGCAGCCTCGCCGTCCGCTTCCAGAAAGAAGAAGTCGTCGGTTTTGCTGCCCTTTTGCAATGGCTCGCCGGAGATGATATGGTGCGCGTTTTCCACGATGAGACTGCGTTTTGCCTGCCGGAAGATCTCGTTCAGGCAGACAGTTGGCACGCAGCCGGAGCGGATGACCTCGCTGAGGATGTTGCCCGCGCCTACGCTGGGCAGCTGGTCGGCATCGCCTACCATAATAATACGGCAGGTGTAGCGCAGTGCCGCAATGAGTGCCTGAAACAGCTTGACGTCCACCATGCTCATCTCATCCAGAATGACCACGTCACACTTGAGCAGGTTTTTGTCGTTGTGGATAAAGCTGACCACGCCGCCGGTGTAGTCCACCTCCAACAGACGGTGGATGGTGCTGGCCTTGCGACCGGTCAGCTCGCTGAGCCGTTTGGCGGCGCGGCCGGTGGGGGCGCACAGGGCTACCCGCTCGGCCTGATTTTCCAGCAGCTGCAAGATGGCGTTGACGGTGGTGGTCTTGCCGGTGCCGGGGCCGCCGGTAAGCACAAGGCAGTTCTCGGTCATGGCCTTGCGGATGGCTTCCCTTTGCAGGGGGGCGTAGGCAAAGCCCTGCGTCAACTCTAAGATCTGGATGTTTTTATCCAGCTCCCGCACGGTATTCTTGCCGCGCTTTGCCAGCAGATTCAGCCGGTCGGCAATGTCCTGCTCTGCAGCCAACAGATCCGGCAAGTAGATATAGGGCACGGCATCGAACATTTTCACGGCCAGTTCTTCCGTTTCGATGCAATGATCCAGTGCACGGGCCAGTTTTTCCGGCGGCTGATGGATGAAGTTGGAGGCAGTGGCCAGCAGCTGTGCCCGTGGCAGACAGGTGTGGCCGTTGCCCGCGTTGTGGCGTAAGGTGCGCAGCAGGGCCGCTTCCAGCCGCTGGGCACAGTCCCCTTCCATGTGGTAATACTGGGCGATGCTGTCCGCGTGACGGAAGTCCAGCTGTAACGGCTCGCCGCACAGCAGATAGGGGTTGGACGCAATAGCCTGCATTGCCCCCACGCCAAAGGCCTTGAACACCTCCATGGCCTTGCGGGGACTGATCTCGAACTGCGCCAGATAGGCGATGAGCTCCCGCATGCCGAACATCCGCTTGAACTCCTGCTGGATGCGATCGGCTTTATCCGGCGAGATACCCGGGATCTTGGTCAGCCGGGCGGGGTCGTTGGCGATGACCTCCAGCGCTTCAGCCCCGAACATATCAATGATCTTATCCGCAGTTTTTGCCCCGATATATGGCAGGGAGCGGCTGGCCAGAAAGGCATATACCGCTTCCAAATCCTTGGGCATATCGGTTTCGCATTCCTGCGCGTGGAACTGGCGGCCATAGGTGGCGTGGTTTTCGTACCGGCCGCGGCAGATGACGCTTTCCCCTGCGTGTAGCTCGCCTACGATGCCGCAGACCACCGTGAGTACCCCGCCGCCGGAGATTTCGAACACCACATAGCCGTTATCCTCGTTCTCGTAGATGATATCCTCCACGACGCCTTCAATCTGTTCCAACTGCTCGTCCACCAGCTCCACCTCCTTTTGCACAGATATTATAAGTATAGCCCTTTTGGCGGGATTTGTAAATTGTAGAATCCGTAAAATACCCCGGCGGCTCTCGCCTTTTTCCGGCGGTTGTGCTATACTGGGCGCAAACACTACGTCACGAAATGAGGAGCAACAATGGAGATCATCATTCATCAGGCCATTCTGCACGTTCTGGATACCACCATGGATGCGCCGGTGCTCAGCGGCGGGCCCATGGAGCTGACTGCCGAAAAGAACGCCTACCTGCAAAATCATATTGAGAAGCTGCTGGCCAGCGACGATATCCGCCAGTGTCGCCCGCTGCCGGACTCGGCCTTTAAAAATGAGCTGGAGCACAATCAGGACTTCGTGGATCTTTCCTGCCGCATTGCCGGGGTGCTGTTCGACTATATGCACGCCCACACCACCATCCCCGGAGCAGACCTTGCCGTGGTGGATTTTACCCGGGACGGCGCGCCTTGGCTGGGCATCCTGAAGCTGAACTACAAAAACGGCTACACCCACTATACGGAAACCGTAGAGGGTGCCCCGGTGAACTCCATCATCCAACAGCGCGCCTGCCTGCCTACCCAGAGCGGCAAGGTGGAGGAGGGCGCACTGGTAGACCTGACCGATTACTCCATGCGTCTGCTGGAAAAGAAGTACGATATTGACGGCCACAAGGAGTTTTATCTCTCCACCGTGGTGTTCCAGTACACCACCGCTCAGCCGGAAAAGAAAAAACTGCAGGCCATTCAGGAAGCCGCCGTGCAGGCTGTGCAGGAAAACTACGCCGAAACGCCCCATGTGGAGGCACAGGTGGCCATGATGATCGCCAATCAGGCCGCCGACAACGACAATCAGGTGTCCATCCAGCAGGTGCGCCAGCAGCTGGAAGAGGAATATCCCCTCGCCGCTGTGCCCTTTGACGACTATGTGGAAAAGAGCGATGTCCTTGACAGCGCCGCCCAGCCTGTGACCGTGACCCCCGCCCGCATCCGCCGGATGGAGAGCCGCAGCCTGCGCACCGCCAACGGCATTGAGGTAAAGATCCCCACTGAGCTGTTGAACGCCGAATCCGAGGTAGAATTCCTGCACGCTGATGACGGCAGCATCTCCCTGCTGATCAAAAATGTCATTTTGTAAGCCGTAACAGCAAAATCTTGCAAAACCCTGCGTTTAGCCTTGCTATCCGCAGGGTTTTGTGCTATATCAGTGTTGTATCTTTCGTAGTATATCCGTTACGACCTTAGAGGAGGAAATTTTATGGAACTGGCTCTCATCACCGCGCAGCAGGTCGCGGTCTTGTTCCTGCTGATCGGCACAGGCATGGTGGCGGTCAAAACCGGCGTGCTCAAGCTGGAAAACAAACAGGCGCTTTCCAATCTGCTGGTGTACATCATCGTACCGGCCATGGTGGTAAACTCTTACCGCATGGAGTTCAGCACCCAGATCCTGCATAATCTGCTGGCGGCTTTTGGCATGAGTGTCCTGTCCGTGCTGCTGGGCACCGTGATCACCCTGCTGCTCACGGCACACAAGACCGGCAGCCGGATGCCCATTTTCCGGTTTGCCTGCATTTTTTCCAACGCAGCGTACATGGGCTTCCCGCTTATTTCGGCGCTGTTCGGCTCCGAAGGTCTTCTGTATGCCAGTGCCTACGTCACCGTGTTCAACATTCTGCTGTGGACGCTGGGTTATGGCCTTGTCAGCGGCGGTTCCAGCGTAAAAGAGGTTGCCCGCAGTCTGGTGCGCACCCCGGTGCTGTACGCCATTGTGGTGGGTCTGGGCATCTATCTGCTGCAGATTCCCCTGCCTGCCCTGATCACCCAGCCGCTGGAGCTGCTGGCCGGGGTGAACACCCCGCTGTCCATGCTCATCACCGGTATGCTGATTGCTGCCGGTGACGTGCGCAGCATCGTGACCGACAAGCACATCTGGAAGCTTGCCTCCGTGCGTATGCTGCTGATCCCGGCGGCTACGCTGGCACTGTTCGGGGTGCTGGGCTTCCACGGCACTGCTGCACAGGTGGTCACGCTGCTGGAATGCTGCCCGGCTGCCGCCATCACCTCGGTATTTGCGGTGCAGTTCGGCCACGATGAGCACTTTGCCGCCGGAAGCGTGGTGCTGACTACCCTGCTCAGCATCGTCACCCTGCCGCTGTGTGCGTTGATCATCACCATGGTGATGTAAGACGCCCTGCGGCGGTGCCATATTTATATTGTAAGAAGAACCGCCGTGCATCGTGTTGTACGGCGGCTCTTTGCTTTGGCAAACGGGACGATTTGGAATGCGCTCCGCGTCGCTTTGCGCATAATTAGCGGAATCGCTATTTTAGATTTCGCGTTTGGAGCGACCGCGTTTGCGGAGCACAGCGCAGCAATAAAAGCCCCAGTGGGGCTTTTAAGCGGCAGAGCGGTCTGCGTTAGCAGATGGAGGGAGTTTACCCCGACAAGCTCTGCGGAGCGCTCCAAACGCATTTTCACAGGTGGGGTCGTTATGGAAAACGGCAACTACAGCGCCACTTCCTGCGGAAGCGCGGCGCTGCGGGCATTCCCGGCCATCACTTCATAAAACAAAAAAGCCATCGCTTTTGCATTTCTGCATCAACGATGGCTTCGTATTGGAGCGGCCGACGAGGCTCGAACTCGCTACCTCCACCTTGGCAAGGTGGCGCTC